>Ga0160437_1000022_pt1 | contig 133223 bp, 101 predicted proteins | sample HID1975I_E0MG_FD_108227 | JGI IMG/M metagenome (GOLD analysis project Ga0160437, IMG submission 108227) | Enriched soil microbial communities from UW Madison campus, WI, USA - HID1975I_E0 MG | ecosystem: Environmental > Terrestrial > Soil > Unclassified | place: USA: Madison, Wisconsin... | reverse complement strand
CTCTTTTTCTTCATTTTCTCTCTCAGTATCTCAAGGAACATTCCGTGTTTTGCGGGGTGCAAATGTAATATCCGTTTTCCATTCTCACAAGCTTTTTCTAATCTTTTTTGAAAATTTCTTTTCGCATTTAATTACTTTTCTTGCCAGTCTTTCAGGGAACGTTTATCACTTCTGCGGGTGCAAAAGTACCACCTTTATTTACATCTGCAAGACTTTTTTTTATATTTTTTCCATGTTTTTTCTAAGTGGCTGGTTTCGCGTTTTTTACATATCAAAGTTTTTTTGGTCTTTTTTCCAGAGGTGGGTACTTTGCGACGATTTTACGGCAAAACACAAAGTTCTCTTTAGGGAAATTGGATGCACAAAGTTCTCAAAACTGTGTTTTATTCTTATTTTGCCGTATGAACAAAGAACGCCAAACTTAATTTTATGCTTCTTTTTAATCGCGCAAAGTCGCAAAGGCGCTAAGTTTTAGTTTGTTTTGCAATTTTATTCCAGATCTTTTCTTGAAAACTGCTGCCCTAGCCCCGATAGAAGTGGAAATCCTTTTGCTTTTTTCTTTAAAAAGCAAAAGATTGGAACGGATAGCGGGATTAAGCTCCTGATAAAACAAATTTTAAACTTCAAATCCCAAACTCTAAACTCTAAATTCCAAATTATCTGGATTGCGTAATACTTTGCAGAGGCTTCGACTTCGCTCAGCCTGACAGGTGTATTTTACTCTTATATATGTATAAAAATCAAACCCGGCAGGTTTTTAAATCTGTCGGGTTTGGTGAATGAAATCTAATCTTATATATAGTATACTTATATATGTATACTTTCATTTAAACTGTCGATCGCTTCTTTAGTGATTTGAATGCTTTTTAGTTTTGCCTGATGATCGAAGATTGGACTTGTTACCATTAGTTCGTCGATTCTTGCATAGTCGATGAACTTTTTTAAATCGGCAACTAATTGTTCTTTGTTTCCTGTGAAGGTTCCTGCTGTCATTTGATTAACATGAAAACGTTCTTGCTCGTTCATAATGTCATCTAAAGACGGAACTGGAGGTTGTAAACCTTTACGATCGTTTCTAATTAAGTTCAAAAACATTTGATATAAACTTGTAGACAATAGCTCTGCTTCTTCGTTTGTGTCTGCAGCAATGATATTAACACAAGCCATTGTTTTTGGTTTATCTAAATACTCTGAAGGCTGGAAATTTTCGCGATAGAATTCAAATGCCTGAATCATCAGTTTTGGCGCAAAGTGTCCGGCGAAAGCATAAGGCAATCCGTAAGCGGCAGCCAAAGCAGCACTATCCATACTTGAACCTAGAATCCAAATTGGGACTTTCAAACCTTCGGCTGGGAATGCACGCACTTTTCCTGTTTCATTTTCGGAAGAAAAATACTCTTGAAGTTTACTTACATTTTGCGGAAAACGCTGTGCCTGCTCAAAAAAGTCTTTTCGAATTGCTTCCGCAGTTGGCTGATCTGTTCCTGGCGCTCTTCCTAAACCTAAATCGATTCGGTTTGGGTAAAGTGTTTCCAAGGTTCCAAATTGTTCAGCAACTACTAAAGGAGAATGATTCGGCAACATGATTCCGCCAGAACCTACACGAATATTTTTTGTCTGACTTGCTACATAACCAATTAAAACTACAGTTGCTGTACTTGCAACGTGTGCCATGTTATGATGTTCTGCGAGCCAAAATCGCTTATATCCTAAATTATCTGCTAATTGCGCTATGTCTTTTGTTTTTTGAAATGTTTCTGTGGCGTTGCTATTCTGAGTGATGATAGCGAGGTCTAATAATGAGACTGAAATTGGGTTTTTCATATAAAAAAATGCTAGTATACAAAATTAACTCATTTATCTGGATGCCTTTTGTTTTCTAATGTTAATAGAATTATAATATTCTCATTACTAAAAAACAATTACTTTTTGATAATTAATTATTGTTTTACGATAATTAATTATACATTTGCAATATCAATTTAACTTTTCCCTATATGAAGCCAACTCATATTGTATCTCGAATATTATTTTACTTTACCCGATTTTTAGCCGTTGTTTATTTCTTTTTGGCGGCATATTCTGTTTTTACTTTGATGACGGGATTGTTTTTGACCTTTAAAGATAACGGAAAGTATTTTCAGGTTTGTTATCCTTTTACTTCGCATCCTTTAATGCTGGGTGATTACAATTTACCATACATTCTTTTTGATTTTTTAGCCCCGCTAAGTCTATATGGACTTTTCTTTTTATTGAGCAGTAATGTTTTTAAGGTCTTTTATCAGCCAAAATTGTTTACTTCAAACGGAATTTCGCATTTAAGGTGTTTCTATTTATCGAATTTATTAATTCCGAGTATGGTACTATTTGTGGCTTTCTTTTTTGTTCCGCTAGACAATGAAGTTTGGCTTTTTATTATACTGCACGGAATGCTTGGTGTTTTCGCATACTTTTTAGCTGCCATTTTTAAACAAGGTTTAAACCTTCAGAATGAACAAGACTTATTTATATAACTATGCCAATAATCGTAAATGTTGATGTAATGCTTGCCAAACGCAAGATGCAGAGTAAAGAGTTGGCAGAAAAATTAGATATTACACCTGCCAATTTATCGATTCTAAAAACTGGAAAAGCAAAAGGAATTCGGTTTGATACTCTCGAAGCTATCTGTAAAATTCTGGATTGCCAGCCTGGCGATATTTTAGAATACGTGGCAGAATAGCTTTCTTTTAAATTTTAATTTCTAAACATAATAAATCGGTTTTGGAACCCGACAGGTATTCTATTGCCTAAAATTTTCAAATCAATAATTCATTTAATCATCTAAATCAATCAAAAAATGAACAGTTTATCAATTAAAAATCTCAGCAAAACGTACGAGAACGGTACGAAAGCCATTGACCAATTATCGCTTGAAATCACAAATGGCATGTTTGGTTTACTTGGCCCAAACGGCGCTGGAAAGTCTAGTTTAATGCGAACTATTGCCGCTTTGCAGGAACCCACTTCTGGAATTATTGAATTTAACGGAATTAATACTCTGGAAAACCCAATGTTTATAAGGCAAAAACTGGGTTATCTTCCGCAAGAATTTGGTGTTTATCCCAAAATTTCTGCTTATCGCCTGCTCGATCATTTGGCAGTTTTGAAAGGGATCATCGATAAAAAGGAACGACACGATCAAATTTTGTACTTATTACAGCAAACTAATTTATTACAGCATAAAGATAAAGCAGTTCATTCTTTTTCGGGAGGAATGCGTCAAAGGTTTGGAATTGCTCAGGCTTTACTTGGAAATCCGAAGATTATTATTGTGGATGAACCAACGGCTGGGCTTGATCCCGAAGAAAGAAACCGATTTAATAATTTACTGAGTGAAATTGGCGAAAGTATTATTGTGGTTTTATCAACTCATATTGTAGAAGACGTTCGAGATTTGTGTCCTAAAATGGCAATTATTTCTAACGGAAAATTGATTTTGGAAGGAAAACCAAATGACGCGATCGATTTTTTGAAAGATAAAATCTGGATGAAAGCGATTCAGAAAACAGAATTGAATGATCATCAATCGAATTACAATATCATTTCTTCGCACTTAAATTCGGGAAAAATCAATATTCATGTTTTCTCAGATGAACGGCCAGATTCTGGTTTCGAATTAATATCGCCAGATTTAAGCGATGTTTATTTTAGTGTTTTAGGTCAAAATCAACTTCAAAATTAAGGTTATGTTTTCTAAATTAATTCAATTTGAATGGCATAACAATACCAGAAGCTGGACTTTTTATGCCACATTTATTATTTATCTAATTCTTGGATTTTTTGTAAGCGCATTTGCGAACTTCTCTTTTTCGGGCGCTTACAAAAATAGTCCGTATGTTTTAACCTATGCGATTGGTCTGATTTCGTTAATGACGATATTTTCGATTACGCTTCAGGCGGCACAAAGTTTTTTAAAGGAATATGAAACGAAATTCGATTCGATTATTTTCTCCTCTCCTATTTCTAAATTTCATTATTTAGCTCCAAAATTTATTGCAGCATTTATAATCGCCGTAGTTTCTTTTGGAATGTTTATCGTCGGAATGATCGTTGGACACCAAATGTCATGGCTTCAAAAAAGTGAACTTGGACCTTTTGAAATTATAAATTATCTCTGGCCGTATTTGGTCATTGTGATTCCAAATATTTTTTTGTGCCTTTCTATCTTGACTGCTTTGGCGTGGCTTACCCGAAGTAAACTTTTCATTTATGTTGGAGGTTTATTAATTTACATCTTATATATCGCGGGTTCTATTTTTTCGAATTCGCCCTTATTTGCAAATGCTTCTCCATCTTCGGCGAAAGCCATGTCTTTGGCAGCAAAAATAGATCCGTTTGGTTTGGCTGCATTTTTAGAACAAACAAGATATTGGACGGCAATTGAAAAAAATACCGAACTGGTTTCGCTTTCTGGCAACTTTTTATTTAATCGAATACTGTGGATTTCTGTTTCTCTCCTTTTACTTTGCGTTTCGTATCGATTATTTTCATTCCGAAAAACCAAAACTAAAAAGGTAAAAACATCTAAAGTCATTCAAAAAGAAACAAAAGTATTTTCGGTGGCAATTCTGAATAACATCGAATTCAAAACTTTAAGACATAATTTAGCGGTTTTTAAAAGCAATATCAAGCTGGATATTTTTTTAGTTCTAAAAGGAATTCCATTTTTACTGATTGTTCTTCTATTCTCTGGATTATTAATGATTGAGATTTCAGATGAAATTGACGGCGGAATACGCTTAGCTGAAAAAATTACCGATACTGCTTTAATGATTTCCACAATAATGGATCGTCTGCCTTTTATTCTGATTTTGATTCTTCTTTTTTACAGTAGTGAATTATTAAATCGAAGCGAAAATTCGAGATTTGAAATGCTTGAAAACACTGCACCATATTCTCAGTTTGTTGTTTTACTGGCAAAATTAACGGCACTTTTTATAATTCCGCTACTCATTATTAGTATAAGTATTTTGATTGGATGTGGATTTCAAATTATGAATGCGAATGCCCCAATCGAAATTGGTCTTTATCTTTCTTTGTTTTATTTCATTGGGTTTCCGTTGCTTTTAATTTCAATTTTGATCATTGGAATTCAGACTTTTATTAAAAATAAATATATCGGACTTGCGATTTCGGCTTTTGTCTGCATTTTGTTTTGTACCGGAATTGGAGAACAATTAGGAATTTCGCATCCTTTATTTCGTTTTGGAAATGCTTTTAAAACAGAATATTTTGATTTGAATGGTTTTGGAAAATATACAATCCCGTTTCATATTTCGATGTTCTACAATTTCGGATTGGCTCTAGTTCTGCTTACTTTGACTGGAATTTTATGGAAAAGAAATGCTTCAATCGTAAAAACCTTTCGAAGAAATTCATTTAATGGTATTCAAAAAACAATTTTAGTATTTGGAATTATTATTTTTATTGGTTTCGGAAGTTATCTTTTTTATAAAACCAATATTGAATATCCGTATTTAACCGGAGACGATCAGAATAACTGGAGCGAGAAATATGAAAGTCAATTTAAAAAGTATGCCAATCTGGCTAAGCCTACAATTGTTTCTATAAAAAGTAAGGTTGATTTATTTCCCGAAGAAAACCGTTATCAAGTAAAAGGGAGTTATGAATTAATCAATAATTCTGAAAAACCAATTGATAGTTTACTCCTATATATAGATCGAAATTCGAAGTTGACTTCTGTTGAGATTCCGAATTCTAAAAACTTAGACGATGTTTCTGATTTTCAACATTATTGGTTTCGATTAGAAAAATCTTTACAGCCACAGCAAAAACTGAAAATGAATTTTTCGTTTGAATCTTCTTGGTCACCTTTTAAAGGACATACGGCTTTTAATTCTATAATCGAAAATGGTTCTTTTATGCGAATAAGCCGTTACTTTCCGCTTTTTGGTTATCAGGAATCAAATGAAATCAGCAGTAAAAAAGAGCGTGCAAAAAGACATTTGAAGCCTCAGACGCCTCTTAAAAAACTGGAAGATAAATCTGAAATCAAATATGATTTTATTGATTATGATGCTGTAGTTTCGACATCCAAAAATCAAACTGCTATTGGTGTTGGAGATTTAATTGGAAGTTGGAAAAAAGACAACCGCAATTATTTTCATTATAAATCTAATGGGAAAATTCCGTTTCGATTTGCTTTTTCTTCTGCCGAATATCAAATTCAAAAAACGAATTATAAAAGCATTTCTATTGAAGTTTTTTATGATAAAAGACATTCGAGAAACGTTAAGAAATTAATTCAGGATGTAAAAAATACTTTAGATTACTGCCAGAGCAATTTTGGTAAATATCCATATAAAACGATTCGATACGCCGAAGTTTCCGCTTTCGCGGATGGATTTGCGGCGACTTCTTATCCATCTACAGTTTTTATGAAAGAGAACTTTGGTTTTTACAGCGATCTCAAAAACAAAGATAAAGAAGACGTAATCAATCAATTAACCGCTCATGAATTGTCGCACGAATGGTGGGGAAATGCACAGATAAGTCCAGAGCAAAAAGAAGGAAGCTGGATTTTGACTGAAACTTTGGCACAATATACAGAATTGATGCTTTATGAAAAGGAACATGGTTTGGAAAAAGCTTTGGAAACTTTAAAAATTCATCTGGATTTGTATTTAAGCAGCCGAAGTTACGATCCAGAAACATCTTTATATAAAACGAATTACGACACACCGCATTTACCTTATGATAAAGGAATGCTCGTCATGCATCAATTGCGAATATTAATTGGTGAAGAAAAAGTAAATCTGGCTTTGAAGAATTTCTTAATTCATTATAAATATCCAAATCGTTCTCCAGATTCTGAAGATTTATTAAAAGAGATTTATGCTGTAACGGATAAAAAACTATATCCAAAATTAGATGAAATGTTTAAGCAGATTATTACTTATTCATCTAAAATAGAATCTGTTGAAAGCATTAAAAAGAATGGTTTTTATGAAGTTTCTTTTAAAGCTTCTTCTAAAAAATATAAAGAAAGTGCGACGGGAGAACGAAAACAAATTCCAAACGACAGTACAATTGAGATTGGGATTTATGATGAAAACGGAAAGTTATCGCGTTTTACATTTGCAATAAAAAATAATAAAATAGAGGAAAAAATAAAATCTAAAATAAAACCTCAACGAATTGTTGTAGATCCTTATTTAATGAATATCGATACTTTTATAAAGGATAACGAAAAAGAAATTAATTAATTTTTTGTTGCACGTAATTTTTAAACACATAGAAACATAGATTTTGTTACTGTGAAAGGCGTTTCACTTGCATTAACAAACATAGCTATGTGTGAGAAACTAGTTTCTTTTGGTCTTCTTTTAGATAAACAAAAAACTATGTTTCTATGTGTTTATTTATTTACGAAGTCTTTATTTCAGCTGAATAAAAATCTGTTTGTGAGTTGTTTTTCCGTCGTCTTTAATTTTTAAATCTTTACTTGATTCGATTTCAAATTTTGAAGAAGTTTCAACTGTTAAAGAAATATCTCGATTTCTAAAGTTTTCTGGAATTTCAGGCAACACAATTGTCACTTCAATTTCTTTATCTTTTTGTGTGTAATCAACTTTTATTCTGTCTCTTAACCAAATATATTCGTAAACTTCCTGCCACGGCGCCATCCAGATAGAGTCGTTTCCTTTTGCACCATATTTGTCCGCAAGCGCTGTCATATAATATTTAAAATCAGGAAAATGCATACTTAAATTCCATAAATTTCCGTTGCCTGTCCCATGTGTAAATTCGTTAAACCAAAGTGCATTTGGTTGTTTTACAATTGAATCTAGTGTCTTTAAATAACGATCCATTGTTTTAAAACTAGTTGAATCTTTTGAGCTCTGCACAAAAATTCTGGCTGTAATCATTTTATCTAAATCGACTTTTGAATCGACCTTAAAAACTGGCCCAACGCCATAATAGGACGCTACCGAAAAATGTCCGTTATTAAGTGCCTCTTTTTCATATTCTAAATAATATTTCTCATCTCCTTCTCCGCCAGGAACTACAAAGTGTGACATGGTAAAATCAAGATTTTGTTTTATTGATGTAGTATTTTCGGTTACTTCTGTCAAATAATTTGTGCCGTGTTTTGTAGCATGATGAAAACCGTGATTCAAAACATCCCAGCCAGCACTATACATTTCTTTAATTTCTTGCCAAGACAGATGTCCGCGATTTGCTGGTAAATCACAAATTGCACCTCCGTTAATAGCCAATGCCAATTTAAAAGGAATTTTATTTCCGAAACCGTCTGAATAAAAAAGTCCATTTGAAGTTGTTCCGTCTCCACCTTGATCGATTTTCCATTCATTTTTATCTGAACTGCTGATTTTTCCACCATTCAATAATGGAAATGCTGTTAAATAAGCAGATCGATATCCATCATCAAGCGTAAAACTATAGGCGAAATGTTTATTGAATTTTAAAGGAGCAGGTTTGATTTTAACCTCATCAGCCGATTTTAGTTTTATTTTAAATGTAATCGTTTTTGATTTTAAAGAATCAGAATCATTTGCAAAACAAAAAGAAACCGAGTTAATTAAAAGGACGAAAGTGAATACTATTATTTTTATTCTTGAGTGTGGTATTTTCATTTTAAGGTTATAATTAGAGGTCTAAAGGTACATATACTTTAAAATAAAATGATAATCGTTGAGTGTAGTAATGAAACACGGATAAAACTGATTCGCTATCGCGAAACACTGATGACACTGATTTGTTTTTTTTGTGATAAAAGTGATATTTCAACACATAAAAAGTATTTAACGAAATATAATAAGTATATCGGCGTCAAAATAGCAAGAAATGCTTTATAATTAGTAGTTCATGAAAAGGCACGTCATTTGTATTTGATTGTTTAACTAAAAATCCTGTTATGCATCTTTCAAGTACCAAAACGATAGTATTTATTTCGGGAGCTTTTGTGAGCCATTTTTATTGGGGGAAATGGCTCATGTTTTTTGAAAATAAAGGTTATAAAGTGGTCGCGCCCCCATGGCTTCATAAAAATGATTCTGCGGCAAATTTAAGAGAGCAGAATCCTTGCGTAAAAATTGGATCAATTACTTTATTTGACCTTTTGTGTTATTACACCGAAATCATTGAAAAACTTCCCGAAAAGCCCATTTTAATAGGACATTCTTATGGAGGCCTTTTGGTGCAGTTACTGGTTCAAAAAGATTTAGCACAAGCTGGAATTTGTATCAATCCTTTTCCGCCAAAAGGATTTACACTCTTAAAAATTTCATTCTATAAAATTATTCTACGCTTCTCTTGCACGTGTTTTTCTGCTAAGAAAACTTTTATAATGCCATTCGAAAATTGGAAAGATATTTTTTTCAATAGTGAATCAATTGAGAAACAGAAAAATGAATATGAAAATTTCATTATTCCAGAATCTAAAAAAGCTTTGCGAAATCTATTTTCAAAAAATGCAAAGATTAATTTTAGAAAAAAACATGTGCCTCTTTTTTTTATCTCTTCTTCTAAAGATGAAATTATTCCGCCTAAATTGGTTCATTGGAATTTCAAAAAACACAAAAAAAATCTACATTCTATAACCTGTTATAAAGAATTTGAAAACAAAAATCATTTTCAAATTCTTCAACCTGAATGGGAAAAAGTGGCAGAATATATCATAAGATGGATTGAGAAAGTCTGCTAACTTATTTCTCTCTTAATTTCTAACTTTTTAATTTTTGAATTTAAAGTTGACGGATGAATATCCAGAATTTCCGCTGCTCCACCCGCGCCTGAGATTTTTCCGTTACATTTTTTAAGAATATATAAAATGTAATCCCGTTCATTTTCCATAATCGTTTTTATCGAAAATGAATCGGTGTTTTGCTGCGTATGGATTTTTGATGATGGCGAAAACTCAATTGTTTTAATTGTATTTCCTTCCGTGAGCAATAATGTACGCTGAATAAGATGTTCGAGTTCTCTTATATTTCCCGGCCAGTCATAATTTGTAATCTGCTGCAAAGCATTATCCGAAAGTGTTGGCGTTTTTCGATTCATACGATCGCTGTATACTTTTATAAAATGATCTGCCAGTTCGGGAATATCTTCTTTTCTCTTTTTTAATGAAGGAACCAAGATTGGAAAAACATGAAGACGATAGTATAAATCCATTCTAAAACGTCCTGCAGCAACTTCTTCTTCTAAATTTTTATTGGTTGCGGCGATAATTCTAACATCAATTTTTATGGGCATAAGTCCGCCCACTCGTTCTATTTCTCTTTCCTGCAAAACACGTAATAATTTTACCTGCAGTTCTAATGGCATCTCTCCTATTTCATCAAGAAAAATGGTGCCGCCGTTGGCGAGTTCAAATTTGCCGATTCTTTTTTCTGAAGCTCCCGTAAAAGCACCTTTTTCATGTCCGAAAAGCAATGATTCTGCTAGGTTTTCAGGAATTGCACCGCAATTAATAATAATTAAAGGTTTGTCTTTACGAGGCGACAAATCGTGAATACTTTTAGCTATTTTTTCTTTTCCCGTACCGCTTTCCCCTAAAATTAAAACAGAAGTATCTGACGGTGCCACCTTTTTGATGTAGTTAAAAACCGTTACCATTTGCGAACTGTTGCCAATTATTCCTTCAAAACCAGATTTTATATTTTCTGTTTTTTCTCTTTTTACAGGAATTTCTTTGGTTTGTGCAATTATTGCTGCAGGCGAATAGAAACGAGAAATAAATTGTGAAAATGTACTTTCAAGATTAGATAATAATTTCAGGTTTTCGTTTGAATAAATATTGAAATTACGACTGTAAAAAGTAAAGCAAAAACGCTCTGAAACAGCAATTGAAATCGGAAAAACCAAATAGGATTTTATTCCGAAATTATGGGAAATAATTCCTTTTATAGGTGCAGACTGAAAATTATTAATCAGTGATTCTTCACTATAAATAACCGGCTTAAGATCAATCTGCGATTTTAGGTAGGTTTCATTTAACTCTCTTATAGAAATTTCGGCAATATGAGAAAGTTTTTGTACGGATATAATTTGATACTGATCCATATTCTTTCGAACAATTCCGATATTTGAATATTCGTCAGCATTTATAAATCCAGCTTCTAAATAATCAAAACAAATGAAAGTTTGAATAATCTTAGCAAAAGCCAGCAATGCCTCTTCTTTTTTAAGTGTTGAATTGATTAATTCCGTAATCTCACTTTTCAATTCTAATTGCTGCATCAACTGCGATTCGAGACTATATTCTTGTCTGTAAAAGGCAATTTCCAGAGTGGTTAAAATATCCTGTTCTCGAAATGGTTTTACAATAAATCCGTATGGCTGTGTAGTTTTGGCCTGATCTAAAATTCTTTTGCTTGAATTGGCCGAAATAAAAATAAATCCGATATTTTTTTCCTTTAAAATATGCGCGAGTTCTATTCCGTTTTTGTCCCCTTTGAGCATAATATCAACAAATACCAAATCTGGTTTTTGGGTCTGAATTATATCCAATGCCTGATCGACAGAACGCGCAATTCCGATTACTCTATAATTTGCTTTTTCAAGAATTAACTGCAAATCATGCGCTTCAATAAATTGATCTTCAACAATTAAAATTTGTTTTTGAAATTCAGTTTCGTCAGATTGAGGGCTTTTATCAGACAAGGTTTCCATAAATGTAGTATTATTTATATTATAACTCCCTAATTCACTGGCATAAAATTAGTTAAATAACACCAGTAATTTCAGCGTTTTAAAAAATTTGTACAAAAAAAATCATATTTAATGTGAATTTTCTTGATATTTTTCAAAAAATGAGTTTCTCTTTATTTTATATTTGTTCCACCAAAACCAATCCAAAAACCTAATATTAAACAAATTATGAAACGTTCATTTGCTTTCTATTTGATTATTTTAATTACGTCCTCTTCGTTTGCACAACTTGCTCCTGCTGTTGCGAAATATGATCTTTCAAAAAAGAGATTATTGATACAATCCTGCTCGATGTATTTATACAATGCCAATCAAGGCGCTATTGATTTAGACAGCGCGGTCGTAGTTGCCTGCAAAGCGTATAAATTACCAGTTTCATTAAGTTATAATGAAGGTTTTTACGACGGTACAAAACTAGTTGGAAGCGATTTAATTGAGAAAGGTGACATCAATTCAGCAAAAAAACTTTTGGGTAAATCGAAAGCTGAAGATAAAATTAAAATCTTACTTCAATTGGGAAGTTTTTATCTTTTTAAACCTGGCACAAAATCAGAGGATTTAAAAAATGCAAAAACCAATATTGACGAAGCTATATTAGCTAGCAATCAATTAAAAATAAAAAAGTGGCAGCACGAAAGTTTATTGCTTTTAGGAAAATATTATTATCAGGCCAATAATCAAGCTGAAGGAAATAAATATTTTATACGGGTTATAAATGAATGCCGTAAACAAAATGATAAACGCGGACTTGCAGAAGCTCTCGATGCTTACGGAACTCTTTTATTTAATTTAGACCCTCAAAAAGAAAAAATTCTTGAAGAGGCTATTTCTCTTTATGCTTCATTAGGAATGGAGGAAAAAAGAATTGAAAATTACATGAAGATTACTACCATTTATTTTTGGGGAGGAAAAGTAAATGAAGCAAAAAAAAGGTTATATCAAAATTTAGTCGATTTGCGAAAGATTAATTTTACGCACCAGCAATTTGCAGAAACTACTATAACTTTTATTGAACTGGGGCAGCACAATATTCCTACCGCCTTGTATTATGCCTTAAAAAGTGTAAAAAGAATGGAAGCTGAAAAGGATTATACTTTTGGTGATATTTTTTACACCCGTCTTGGGGATGTTTATAATACTTACGGACATAACGAGGAAGCGCTGGAATTGTATAAAAAAAGCATTAAAATTGGACAAAAAACTTTAGATACAGGTACTTGGTACAAAAGCTTTTTAAGCGCTGTTGCTGCTTTGTCGATAAAGAAAAAGGACGAAGAAGCTCTTGCTTATATTAACACTGTAACTGCTGATTATCCGCCAAAAAGTATTTTTGACAAAATGCTTCTGGCTTATGCAAGAGCCAACTGTTATGGATCATTAAAGAAATATGATTTAGCAGAAAAATATTTTATCGAAATGGATTCGTATGCGCGACAATTAAATGCGCCCGAAACCTTTAGAGAGGTTACTCATTGTTATGCAAGTATGGCCTATTTTTATTCCTTTATAAATAATGCACAAAAGGCTAAATTTTATGCAGATAAAGTTTTTGCACTTTCTAAAATCCACAAAAAACCTTATAATTCAGAAATCTTTCAATATTCATTATACAAAATTGATTCGCTTAATGGCAATTATCTGGGCGCTTTAGAGCATTATAGAAATGTGAAAAAACTTAGTGATTCTACTAGTGGCATCAACAAAAACAAACAAATTGATGAACTAAAAATTGATTATGAAACGGCCTCTAAAGAACAAAAAATAAAACTTTTGAATGATCAGGATAAATTGCAAAAAAGCGAATTGCAAAAATCAAGACTTTTAAACAGCGTATCCATTTGGAGTTTAGTTTTATTACTGGTTATCATTGCTTTATTGTTTAATCGATACCGTTTAAAACAGCGAAATCACGCCAAACTTGAAATCAAAGAAAGAGAAATCAACCAGAAAAACATCAATCTGAAACACTTATTAGATGAGAAAGAATGGCTTTTGAAAGAAATTCATCATCGTGTAAAAAACAATCTCCAAACTGTAATTAGTCTGTTGAATTCGCAATCGGCTTATTTGGAAAACGATATGGCATTATCGGCAATAAAAAATAGTCAGCACAGAATTCATTCGATGTCATTGATTCACCAAAAATTGTATAATTCCGAGAATATTTCGACCATCAATATGCCTAATTATATTAAGGAATTGGTCGAATATTTACGAGAATCTTTTTCGCTTGGACAGAGAATTCGTTTTGAAGTAAAAGTCGATCCGCTGGAATTAGATGTCGCGCACGCCGTTCCGCTTGGATTGATTTTGAATGAAGCAATTACCAACTCCATTAAATATGCTTTCCCAGAAGATCAAACCGGAATGATTTATGTGACGCTTGAAACCATAGGCGAAAATCAATACGTACTGACTATTTCGGATAACGGAATTGGTTTCAATACAAATCTCAGCAGTAAAAAAGCAAACTCATTCGGGATGAGCCTGATAAAAGGTTTAACTGATGATCTTGACGGAAAATTGACAATGGAAAATAATAACGGAACGATTTTGAAAATCGAATTTTCGCAAGAATTTCCTCTGAATCAAAAAAGGGAAGTAATTTAAAAACTAAATTTGTGCATCAAAATACCAATTTGGTTTTAGCTATCTGCAAATGACACACAAAATTTTAATTATAGACGACGAAGAAAAACTTAGAAGTCTATTGGCACGAATTATAAAATCGGAAGGATTTGAAGTTTTTGAAGCCAAGGATTTAAAATCAGGTTTTAAAAAATTGGAACAAACGGATATTGATGTTGTTTTGTGCGATGTGAAGCTCCCTGATGGAAACGGAGTTGATTTTCTTCAAAATATAAAAGGAAGTTTTCCGCTGATTGAAGTTATTTTACTAACGGCTTTCGGGAACATTCCAGATGGCGTTCAGGCGATGAAAAATGGCGCTTTTGATTATATTGTAAAAGGCGACGATAACGATAAAATTATCCCGCTGTTATATAAGGCTGTAGAGAAAGTAGAATTGCAGAAAAAAGTACAGCAACTGGAAAAACGTATTGCAAGTAAATATTCTTTTGAAACTATAATTGGAAAATCTAAAGGAATTGAACAAGTTATTGATCTTGCCCAAAAAGTTGCCAAAACAGATTCAACCGTTTTATTGACTGGAGAAACCGGAACCGGAAAAGAAGTTTTTGCACAGGCTATTCATGAAAACAGCAATCGTGTCGGAAAATCTTTTGTGGCTTTAAACTGCAGTACTTTCAGCAAAGAGATTCTAGAAAGCGAACTTTTTGGTCACAAACAAGGCGCTTTTACCGGAGCTCTGAAAGATAAAAAAGGTTTTATTGAAGAAGCAAACGGCGGTACTTTATTTCTGGATGAAATTGGGGAAATGCCTATAGATTTACAGGCAAAATTATTACGCGTTTTAGAAACTTCTGAATATATTCCAGTTGGCGACACAACTCCAAAAAAATCAAATTTCAGGTTAATTGCCGCAACAAATAGAGATTTAAAAACAGAAAGTGATGAACATCGTTTCCGTTCTGATTTATATTTTCGTTTGAATATTTTCGAAATAAAACTTCCATCTCTAAGAGAAAGAACTAAAGATATTGCTGTATTGACGCATTATTTCGTCAAACAATTTTCTGAAAAAACGAATAAAAAAACATTACATATTGCTGATGATTTTCTGCAGAAATTAGAAAATTATTCCTGGCCGGGAAATATCCGAGAACTTAAAAATATTATTGAAAGATCGGTTATTTTGAGTAATGGCGATACTTTAACTTCAGATGTTCTGCCTTATGAAATGCAGCATCAAGCTGAAAAAAGCACAAAATCTATGTCGGCTTTCTCCATGCAGAGTATTGAAAAACTTCATATACAAAAGGTTTTGAATTATACTAAAGGTAATAAAGCGGAAACGGCACGGTTATTAGAAATTGGAATTGCGACTTTGTATAGAAAATTAGAAGAATATGGGATTGAAAATTCCAAAATTTAAATTTTAAATTCCAACTATAATAACAAATTCAATTTTTAAAGCTTCGGAGAAGCGAAATATTTATAGAATTATTTATTGCCAATAATGTAAAGCTCCAGCGGAGCGACACCTACGCAATCCAAAAAAATATTTCACCCCGCTTGGGCTCTGATGACTATGATTCATTATTTCTATAAATATTTCGCTCCTCCGGAGCTTGACAATAACATATCAAAACGAGAAAAGCTTATCAAAATGATAGGCTTTTTTTATGCCTGATTTTTGGCATATAATCATATTTCTTTTATTGACAGCACTTTAGCAACATCTTGACTTTTTCGGAACATATTTTGGCATAAGGAGGAAGAACATAAAAATTCATTCTCATGAAAAATCAAGTCACCTCAATCTACAAACAAGCCGAACGCTTTGCCGAGATAACTAAAAAATCTATTATTTCTGGAAATATTGTTCGTGCCAAAAAATGCCTGGCTCTTGCAGAACGCTTATTTATCAGCGGAAGCATCGAAACTAAAAATGCCATTTCTAATGTGTATGTTTTTTCGGTTTCTTCTTTTATGGAAATGCGCCACTGCAATATTTCACACCTTTTTCCTCAAACGCTTAAAGCAGAATATATCAAGCAGGTTAATGCTTCTGGTGTTTAATTGGTTAACTGTTTAATCGTTTAATCGCTCCAAAACAATCTAAAATAGGAACTCTAAAATCTAAAATAAATCCTATGATCACATTTCTTTTACTCGCATTGGCCATTGTGCTGTTTGCTATTTGTTTTCTGTCAGTTGAATTCTTTGAAAAAATCTAAATCATGACTGCACTATTTATTATTTCAATCGCCGTTTTCGTGTATTTGATTTATGTCTTAATCAAACCCGAAAAATTTTAAAAAAAGAATTTTAGAATTTAAGATTATCTCAAAAAAATCTAAATCTAAAATCAACAATCTAAAATTAAATATATGAACACAGAGTTATTAGGCGTCATTGGTATTTTTATCCTAACTATTATTTTAGCGATTCCTTTAGGAAAATATATTGCTAAAGTTTATTTGGGAGATAAGACACTTTTTGACCCAATTTTCAATCCAATTGAAAAATTTATTTTTAAAATCAGCGGTATAAATTCCACTGAAGAAATGAACTGGAAACAACACTTAAAAGCCCTTTTAAGTATAAACATGGTTTGGTTCTTTCTTTGCTTTTTTGTCTTATTGTTTCAGGGTTCTTTGCCTCTTAATCCAGACAACAACCCTTCAATGACGCCAGATTTGGCATTTAATACTGCTATCTCATTTTTGGTTAACTGCAACTTACAGCATTATTCAGGCGAAAGCGGGGTTTCTTACCTTTCACAAATCGTCCTGATGTTCCTTCAATTTGTTTCTGCTGGTATCGGAATGGCTGCGGCCGCTATGATTTTTACAGCAATGAAAGAAAGAACTACAGAACAGTTGGGTAATTTTTACAATTATTTCATCAAAAGCTGTACTCGTATTTTATTACCACTTTCAGCAATCGTTGCAATCGCTTTAGTTTTTAGCGGAACTCCAATGACCTTTGAAGGAAAAGATGCTATTACAACGCTTCAGGGAGATTCAGTTGAAGTTTCTCGCGGGCCCGCTGCTGCATTTGTTGCTATTAAACATATTGGTACAAACGGCGGTGGTTTTTTTGGAGCCAACTCAGCGCATCCATTAGAAAATCCAACTTATTTTACTAACGGAGTTGAACTTTGGGCGCAGATGATTATTCCGTTTGCCATGATTTTTGCGCTTGGTTTTTTCTTAAACAAAAGAAAGCTATCAAACATTATTTTTGGTGTAATGACGGTTGGATTCTTACTCTTGGTTGTTCCAACAGTGATGAGCGAAATGAACGGTAATTCTGCTATTGAAAAAATGGGGATCGCACAAACAACTGGAGCGATGGAAGGAAAAGAAGTTCGGTTTGGACCCGCAATTTCAGGATTTTGGAGTATTGCCACAACGGTAATTTCTACAGGTTCTGTAAACAGTATGCACGATAGTTCGATGCCGGTTTCTGGCGCTATGCAGTTATTATCGATGATGGTAAATGCTTTTTACGGAGGTTGCGGCGTAGGTATTCTCAACTACTACATTTTCATTATTCTAGCGGTATTTATCTCTGGATTAATGGTGGGTCGAACTCCCGAATTTTTAGGAAAGAAAATCGAAGCACGGGAAGTTAAAATTGCTGCTTTTATCGCTATTCTTCATCCTTTATTAATATTAGCAGGAACAGCTTTAGCATCTTATTTTGCTGCACATGATACCGCAATGGGTTATTGGTTCAGCGGTAACGCAACAGGTTGGTTAAACAATCCAGGAAATCACGGGTTCTCAGAAATGTTATACGAATACACTTCGAGCGCTGCCAATAATGGTTCTGGTTTTGAAGGTTTGGGAGATAATAATCCGTTTTGGAATATCACTACAGGAATTGTGTTATTGTTAAGCCGTTTTATTCCAATCATTGGACCATTAGCAATTGCAGGTTTATTGGCAGGTAAAAAATACATTCCAGAGAGTGCAGGAACTTTAAAAACAGATACCTCAATTTTCGGAATCATGACTTTTGCTGTAATCGCAATTATCGCTGCATTATCATTCTTCCCAGCTTTGGCTTTAGGTCCATTGGCAGAATTCTTTACTTTAAAATAAAAATGCTGGATAATTTAAACACATAGAAACATAGAATTTAAATCTATAAAAAAGAATAAAAAGAAAGCTCGTTTTCACACATAGTTAGAAACGATTTTACCATTCGCATTTCAATATAGCCCGTGGTTTCAACCACGGGAAACGAATTGCTGGGACGAAGATTGTGATATACGTTGCGTCCCAGCGGTTGAAACCGCTAGCTATGTTCTATAATCTGTATGTTTTTTCAACGCATAACATTTAAAAAATAACATTTAACTTTTTACAAGAAAATGACAACTAATAAATCCACATCATTGTTTGAAAGTAAGCAGGTAAAAGAAGCTTTAGTGCAGTCTTTTGTCAAGCTGAATCCAAAAATGATGATCAAAAATCCGGTAATGTTTACCGTAGAAATAGGGACAGCCATTATGTTTGCCGTTTGTATTTCCATATTAATGGGAGCAACAGATCAAGGCAGTTTCCTATATAATTTAATTGTATTTTTAATTTTACTTGCAACGCTTTTATTTGCCAATTTCGCCGAAGCAATTGCCGAAGCAAGAGGAAAAGCGCAAGCCGACAGTTTAAGAAAAACACGTGAAGAAACTCCAGCCAGACAAATTTTACCTAACGGAGAAATCAAAAACATCAGTTCATCTGAATTGAAAAAAGGAGATATTTTCGTTTGTGAAGCTGGCGATTTAATTGCCACCGATGGAGAAATTATCGAAGGTTTAGCGACTATCGACGAAAGTGCCATTACCGGGGAAAGTGCTCCTGTAATTCGCGAAGCCGGCGGTGATAAATCATCTGTAACTGGAGGAACAAAAGTATTATCTGATAAAATTAAAGTAAAAGTAACATCTGAACCAGGCGAAAGCTTTTTAGACAAAATGATTGCTTTGGTTGAAGGTGCAAGCCGTCAGAAAACACCAAACGAAATTGCCTTAACCATTTTATTAGCCGCATTTACTCTAATCTTCGTGATTGTGTGCGTTACGCTAAAACCGTTTGCCGACTATGCCAACGCACCCATCACGATTGCGGCTTTCATTGCTTTGTTTGTATGTTTAATTCCAACTACAATTGGAGGGCTTCTTTCTGCGATTGGTATTGCGGGAATGGACAGAGCTTTACGAGCTAACGTAATAACCAAATCTGGAAAAGCGGTTGAAACTGCCGGAGATATTGACGTATTGCTTTTGGATAAAACCGGAACCATTACCATTGGAAACAGAAAAGCAACCAATTTTTATCCAACCAAAGGAATTTCTTTTGATGATTTTGTAAAATCAGCTGTTTTGAGTTCGCTTGCGGATGATACCCCAGAAGGAAAAAGTATATTGGAATTAAGCGAGATGATCGATGTAAAAAATGAGGTTAAAGCAAGCTTTTTGCAAACTACTTCTGATATTTCACACACCATCAAATTTACAGCTGAAACCAGAACTTCCGGAGTAGTCTTAAAAGATGGAACCAACATTAGAAAAGGCGCACAGGATGCAGCAAAAAATATTGCACAGCAAGCCGGAAATGCTTTTCCTGAAGATACTGCCCAACAAGTCATTACAATTTCTTCTAACGGAGGAACTCCATTGGTAGTAATTAAAAATAATGAAGTTCAAGGTGTTATCGAACTTCAGGATATTATAAAAACAGGAATGAAAGAGCGTTTTGAGCGCTTACGCAGAATGGGAATTAAAACGGTTATGGTTACAGGTGATAATCCACTTACGGCTAAATTTATTGCCGAAGCTGCCGGAGTTGATGATTTTATTGCCGAGGCTAAACCTGAGGATAAAATGAATTACATCAGAAAAGAACAGGCCGAAGGAAGATTGGTTGCCATGATGGGAGACGGAACAAATGATGCTCCTGCCCTTGCTCAAGCTAATGTTGGAGTTGCCATGAACAGCGGAACTCAAGCTGCAAAAGAAGCTGGAAACATGGTCGATCTTGACAATGATCCAACGAAACTAATTGAGATTGTTGAAATTGGAAAACAGCTTTTAATGACCCGCGGAACTTTAACTACTTTTTCTATTGCAAATGACGTTGCGAAATATTTTGCTATTGTTCCTGCTCTTTTTATTACTGCGATTCCTGCGTTGCAAGGTTTAAATATCATGCATTTGCACAGTCCAGAAAGTGCCATTTTATCGGCTGTAATTTTCAATGCGATTATCATTCCGATATTGATTCCGCTTGCACTGAAAGGTGTTGATTATCGTCCAATTGGAGCCAGCGCTATTTTGAAAAGAAATCTTTTGATTTATGGTTTAGGTGGTCTAATTGTTCCTTTTATCGGAATCAAAGTTATTGATTTACTAGTAGCTCTATTTATGTAAAAAAAAGTTGCTAAGGCTCTGAGATGCTAAGGTGCTAAGTTTTTTTCTTAGTCCCTTAGAACCTTAGCTCCTTAGAACCTCTAAAAATAAAAAAAAATGAAAACAATATTTTCACTATTAAAACTTACCGTATTTACTTTGATTTTATTTGCGGTTATTTATCCTCTTGCGATTTACGGAATCGCACAAATTGCTCCAAATCAAGGAAAAGGAGAAACGATTTCGGTTAACGGAAAAGTGGTTGGATACCAAAAAATAGGTCAGAAATTCGATAAGTCGAATTATTTCTGGGGAAGACCATCGGCTGTAGATTATAATGCTGCTGGAAGTGCCGGAAGCAACAAAGGTCCAAGCAATACTGAATATCTGGCTTTGGTTCAAAAAAGAATTGATACGCTTTTATTGGTTCACCCCTATTTGAAGAAATCAGACATTCCAGCTGATATGGTTACGGCTTCTGGAAGTGGTTTAGATCCGAATGTTTCTCCGCAAGGCGCTTTGATTCAGGTTAAGCGAATTGCTAAAGAGCGACATTTAGATGAAGCAAAAGTAAAAGCTTTGGTAGAGTCTAAAATTAATTCGGCTGTTGTTGGTCCTGAAACGGTTAATGTTTTGGAATTGAATGTAGCGCTGGATGAGATTCGCTAAGACTCTAAGATTCTGAGACTCTAAGATTCTGAGATAATAAGGTTTTTCTATGCGCATTCTTGTCATTTCGATCCCGAGGCTTCGGGAGAGAAATCTTCGTTGCTAGATCGTCACAGATTTGATATTCTTTGCGGAGCTTCTTGCGAAGATTTCTCTCCCGAAGCCTCGGGATCGAAATGACAAACCAAGCGATAAAAACCAAAACTTTAAAATTAATACCTACAAGGTTTTAAAAACCTGTTAGGAAACAAAACGCCTTTTTACCCCAAATGCCTAGCCCCGATAGTCCCGAAGCCTCGGAAATCCTTTTGTGCCGGGGTTCGGCACAAAAGATTGAAACGTCCCGAGGCTTCGGGAGCAGGATTAGCTCCTAAAAAATCTACAAATAAATAATTGAATACCACCAAAATGAAAAAAATAATACTTACTGCTTTAATCGCTTTTGGTTACAGCAATTTACAAGCACAAGAAGAATCAAAAAGTCCGTTTACGTTTTCAGGATATGTAGACGCTTATTATAGTTATGATTTTGGAAAACCAGAAGATCACACACGGCCAAACTTTTTTTACAGTTACAATAAAAGCAATGAGGTAAATCTGAATTTGGGTATGGCAAAAATGAATTATTCGAAGGAAAATATTCGGGGAAATTTCGCTTTGATGGCAGGAACTTATGCCGAATATAATATGGCTGCCGAACAGGGTTTGCTGAAAAATGTTTACGAAGCAAATGTAGGTGTGAAGATTTCGAAAAACCACAATTTATGGATTGATGCCGGAATTATGCCTTCTCATATTGGTTTTGAGAGTGCGATTGGAAAAGACTGCCAGACTTTAACGAGAAGTATTTTGGCTGAGAATTCGCCTTATTATGAAACGGGAGTTAAAATTGGTTATACTTCTGAATCTGGAGAATGGTATTTGGCGGGAATGTACTTAAATGGCTGGCAGAGAATTGAGAAAGTTGAAGGCAATCAAACGCCTGCTTTTGGAACTCAGATTACCTACAAACCATCGGATAAAGTGGTTTTGAACTGGAGCACTTATGTTGGAAATGAACAACCGGATATTGATAAAAAGTGGCGTTATTTTAATAACTTCTACGGACAATTTAAAGTAACAGAGAAAACTAACGTTACAGCTGGTTTTGATGTTGGGTCTCAGCAATCGGCTAAAAACAGCAACAAGTACGATACTTGGTTTTCGCCAGTTTTAATTCTGCAATACAAACCAACAGAGAAAATTCAGCTTGCAGCAAGAGGTGAATATTATAGTGATGAAAAGGGTGTAATTATCGCAACTGAAACGCCAAACGGTTTTAAAACTTACGGATTTTCAGCTAACTTTGATTACTTAGTAACTGATAATGTTATGTTTAGAATTGAAGCCAGAAATCTTTCGAGCAAAGATGAAATCTTCACCAATAAAGATAATCTCCCAACGGATACGAATACGTTTGTAACGACTTCCCTTGCTATTAGTTTCTAATAAAATACAAGCCACAGATTACACAGATTAAAAGGATTTTTCTTTGTGTTAATTTATTCGCCACGAATTCACGAATTATTTCAAATAAAAATTCGTGAATTCGTGGCGAATAAAAATAAAACTTAGCGTCTTAGCGCCTTCGTGGCAAAACAAAAAACCATGGAAAACGAAAACAATGCACAGCATTTTCTGGATTTAATTCAGAAATCACGAAAAGGAAAATTTAAAATCTACATTGGAATGAGCGCCGGTGTGGGCAAAACTTTTCGTATGCTTCAGGAAGCGCATTCGTTATTGAAAAACGGAATCGATGTGAAAATTGGCTACATCGAAACACACATGCGAAAGGAAACGCATGAATTATTAGCAGGTTTACCGATAATTCCGAGACGGACTATTTTTTATAAAGGAAAAGAACTCGAAGAACTCGATGTTCAGGCAATCATCAACCTTAGACCAGAAGTGGTTATTGTTGATGAATTGGCACATACCAATGTTGAAGGAAGCAAAAATGAAAAACGCTGGCAGGATGTTTTAGAAATTCTGGAAGCTGGAATTAATGTCATTTCGGCTGTTAATATTCAGCATATTGAAAGTTTGAATGAAGATGTGAAGCGCATTACAAACATTGATGTTCAGGAAAGAATTCCAGATAATGTTCTTCGATTGGCAGACGAAGTGGTCAATATCGATTTGACCTCGGAAGATTTGATTGCGCGTTTGAAAGAAGGGAAAATTTATACTCCTGATAAAATTCAAACGGCTTTAACGAACTTTTTTAAATCGGAACAGATTTTACAACTTCGTGAACTGGCTTTGAAAGAAGTAGCGAGTCAAGTCGTTCGAAAAGTTGAGAATGAAGTTCCCAATCTTCATGCTTTACGACATGAAAAATTATTGGCCTGCATTAGCAGTAATGATAAAACAGCCAAAATTGTGATCAGAAAAGCAGCACGATTGGCCAGTTATTACAACGGATCGTGGTATGTTTTGTATGTAGAAACACCGCAGGAAAGCAGTACTAAAATTGCGTTAGACAAACAAAGGCATTTAATTAATAACTTTAAACTGGCAGTTCAATTAGGGGCCGAAGTTATTAAATTGGAAAATTCAAATATTGCCAATGCGATTTTAGCAACTGTTGAAGAAAAACAAATTACAACTGTGTGCATCGGAAAACCGCATTTGAATTTATTTAAAGTAATTTTGTCTACAACAATTTTCAGGCGTTTGCTAAACAAACTGTCTTTATCAAATGTTGATCTTGTTATTCTGTCTTGAAAATTTTTAAACCATATAAGTTCTTTAAGTTCATTTTAATGTAGGAACGTTGAAAGTTTTAACCGCAAAGAGCGCTAAGTTTTTTATTTAAGAGGCTTTGTATAAAACGCAATCCCGAAGCCTCGGGACGCAAAGCTTTGTAAATAAACTTTGCGTGCTTTGCGAAACCTTAGCGCTCTTTGCGGTTAGAAAAAAAACAATGCTACTATTTTCTTATATCACTTATATGGTTCAAAAAAAAATTAAATGTTTTATACAATGAGAATTAAAACCAAATTAAATCTGGGTGTTGGATTATTATTTTTAATGATCATTATACTTTCGCTCGTAAGCGGTTATTCTGTTTTTTTGATAAAAGCAGACACAGAAAATATTCTAAAAGCGAATTATAATACATTAGAATATTCCCGAAATATGATTTTGTCTTTGGATGAAATTAAAGCAAATACAGATAATGAGATTCAAACTTTTAAAAAATATCTGGAAAAGCAAACGCAAAATGTAACTGAGCCTGGTGAAAAAGAAGCAACTGAAAATCTGGAAAAAAGTTTTTCTCTTTTAGAAAAAAATGGTTCTGATGAAACTTTAAAAATGCAAGTCAGAAAAGATATTTTTGCGATCATGAAACTCAATCTGGATGCTATAAAACAGAAAAGTGACATTGCTAAACTTACTGCCGAAAATGCTAATTTATGGATTGCGATTGTGGGAAGTTTATGCTTTTTGATTGCCTTTAATTTACTGGTCAACTTACCCAATAATATCGCTAATCCAATTAAAGAATTAACGCTGAGTATTAAAGAAATAGCCAATAAAAATTATTCAGAACGAGTACATTTTACAAGTCATAGCGAATTTGGCGATCTTGCAAAGTCGTTTAATACGATGGCGCAGAAACTTCAGGAATATAATGATAGTAATTTGTACAAATTATTCTTCGAAAAGAAACGGCTGGAAACCCTTATCAATAATATGCACGATCCTATTATTGGTTTGGATAATGAAGGAATTGTTTTGTTTGCTAATGATGAAGCGTTAAAAATTGTCGGATTAAAACTGGAAGATGTTGTTGGGAAATCGGCTTTAAATTTGGCTTTATCGAATGATTTAATTCGGTCTTTGATTTTAAAAGATGATGTCGATGCACCTAAAAAACAACCGCTTAAAATTTATGCCCACGGAAAAGAAAGTTATTTTGAAAAAGAAATTCTGAACATTACCATAATTCCAACCGGCGAAGAAAAAGAAATCAATATTGGTGATGTCATTATTCTGCGAAACATTACACTTTTTAAGGAATTGGATTTTGCCAAAACCAATTTTATTGCGACCGTTTCGCACGAATTAAAAACGCCGATTGCCTCTATAAAATTAAGTCTTCAATTGCTTGAAAATGCCAAAACGGGCGATATGAATGACGACCAGAAACAATTGGTTGAAAGTATAAAAGATGACAGTCAAAGATTGCTGAAAATTACTGGAGAATTGCTGAATCTATCACAATTGGAAACTGGAAATATTCAGCTGAATATTGAAAAAAGCAATCCGCATGAAATTGTAAATTATGCTGTTGAAGCAGTAAAAGTTCAGGCGGATCAAAAACAAATTAAATTGGTTATTAATGCAGATGAAAATCTTGAAGATGTAAAAGCTGACAGCGAAAAAACAGGCTGGGTTTTAATTAATTATTTGTCGAATGCTATTCGGTATTCTTCTGAAAAAAGCACCATTTTTATCAAATTAAAAAAAGAGAATAATCAAATCGTATTTCAGGTCATCGATACCGGAAAAGGAATAGATACAAGATACAAAGACAAAGTTTTCGATAAATATTTTCAGGTTCCGGGAAGTCAAAAATCCGGAACGGGATTAGGATTGGCAATCAGCAAAGAATTTATTGAAGCCCAAAATGGGAATGTTGGAGTTGAGAGTAATCTGGGATTGGGAAGTACGTTTTGGTTTTCGTTGAAGGTTTAGATTTTTTTTTCGCCACGAATTCACGAAATATTTTAAATCAAATTCGTGAATTCGTGGCGAAAAATAATCCTTTTAATTTGTGGCTGAAAATTACGTATTCGACGTATTATTCTTAATCTCCATCACTTCTCTTTTTACTTCAAGAAGCAGTTCTTTCATACTTTCAGTTTCAGATAAGGTTTGTTTTTTATCAGATCGGCCGATGTTGCATTCGTATTCCCAAATTTCAAGAATGTCTGAAGCTTTCACTTCATAATTCGGATAAAAACTGTTGTCGGATTCTAAAACCAAAGTGTTCTTCTTGTTTTTATTAAGACGTTTATAGACCATACCCTCATTTTTGGTAATCAAGATATAGGTTTTTCCATCCATAACCTCTCCTAACCTTTCCACATAACGACCAATAATAATAGAACCGTCTTCGTGCGGAGGCATCGAATCTCCTTCGACAGGAAATCCGCGGTGTTTTCCCGGTCCTAAAAAAGGAAGCGACACCTGCTGCAAACTTTCAATGTATTCCGGATCGGCATAGCCGTTGAGATAACCTGCTTTTGCTTTTTGAGATACAATTTCGATATAATTCTCCCCAAAACTATCTACTTGTATGGGTAAAATGAGTCTGTTGCCTTCTAATTTGATTAAGTTTTCTATATTGATTTTACGTATATCAACAGATAACAGTAAATCGATACTCATATGAAAATATAAGGCGATTTGCTTTAAAATGTCGTACGGCGCTTCGGAAGTTCCATCTTCATATTTTACGTATCTTCCTCGGGTAATCTTCAGGTTTCCAGCTAATTTCTCTTGTGATATTTTATGCTTAACCCTTAATGCTCTGATATTGTCTGAAAATAAGGACATAATTAATTTGTTATAATTTGGAACAGCAAATATACAAAAAATTGTTATTATCTATACTAATTTTGCTTTATACAAAAACAAAAAGGAAAAATGGCAAGGGCAATTGTACATATGGATTTGGATACCTTTTTTGTATCCTGTGAACGACGCACCAATTCTGAACTCAATGATATTCCGCTTATTATAGGCGGAGGCGACCGTGGCGTTGTAGCCTCTTGTTCTTATGAAGCCCGTAAATATGGAGTCCGTTCTGCTATGCCAATTCGTATGGCATTAAAACTTTGCCCAGACGCAAAAGTTATGAAAGGCGACATGGAATTGTATTCGCAGCTCTCTCATGATGTTACCGAAATTCTTCAGGAAAAAGCGCCTGTTTTAGAAAAAGCCAGTATCGACGAGTTTTATATGGATATAACTGGAATGGACAAATTTCATGGCAGTTATAAATGGACAAATGAATTGGCTCAAAAGGTCATTAAAGAAACTGGTCTCCCAATTAGTTTTTCATTATCTATTAATAAAACCGTTTCTAAAATTGCAACCGGCGAAGGCAAACCTGTAGGAAATCTTGAAATTCCAGAACAAAAAGTACAAGATTTTTTAAATCCTTTATCGATTCAAAAAATTCCGATGGTTGGAGCGGTTACTTTTCAGCTTTTATCCCGAATTGGCGTTCGTAAAATTCAGACTTTAGCCGAAATGCCTGCCGAAGTTTTGCAGCAAATGATTGGTAAAAACGGTCTGGATATTTGGAAAAAAGCCAACGGAATCGATAATACGCCTGTTGAACCTTATACGGAACGAAAATCAATTTCTACCGAACATACTTTTTCTCAGGATACTATTGACATTGCAAAACTAAAAAGAGTGCTTTTAGGAATGACCGAAAAACTGGCTTTTCAGCTTCGGTCAGAACAATGGCTAACCTCAACGGTTACGGTAAAAATACGTTATGCCAATTTTGATACCGAAACCAAACAATGCCGAATAGCCTATACCTCTGCAGATCATATTTTAACTAAAAACGTACTTGAGCTTTTTGAAAAATTGTATCAGCGTCGTATGCGCCTGCGCCTGATTGGCATTCGCTTTAGCGGATTAGTTCGTGGCACCTATCAAATTGATCTTTTTGAAGATACTCAGGAAATGCTTTCGCTTTATGCCGCCATGGATAAAATGAAAAACCGTTATGGTTTTGATGCTGTAATGCGTTGTGCAGGAGCTTCTTTCAAACCCAATAACAAAGATGAAATTTTAAAACGCAGTAAATAATTATGTATCTCAATTGTCATTCATATCATTCACTTCGCTACGGCACGATTCCTCTCGATGATCTCATCACAGAGGCTGCTGCTTGCGGTGTAAAGGCAATGGCACTTACAGATATTAATACGGTAACTGGAATTTATGATTTTATAAAAGCATGTGCTGCAAAACAGATTAAACCATTGGTTGGAATGGAATTTCGATGTAATCATCAGTTTCGATATATTGGTCTAGCAAAAAATGCTGATGGATTGGCCGAAATGAATAGGTTTTTAACGAATCATAATTTCAGCGGAGAACCTTTGCCATTAATTGCTCCACAGTTTAAATCAGTTTATGTGATTTATACTTTAGAAAATGCTCCAAAAGTTCTTCGTGAAAATGAATTTATCGGCATTCGTCCAGAAGAAGTTTCAAGACTTTTTACTTCAGAACATAATGATAAAATTTCTAAAATGGTTGTACTGCAATCGGTAACTTTTAGAAATAAAAAAGAATTTAATCTCCATAAAATTCTGCGTGCGATTGATACGAATATCATTTTATCAAAATTAACAGAAGCAGATTATTGCAAAACGTCTGAAAAAATACTGCCTTTAGAATCGCTGTTGCCTTATTATGAAAAATATCCTGAAATAATATCCAATACTCAGCAAATAATTGATTCCTGCCATTTTGAATATGATTTTAAAACACCTAAAAACAAAAAATTTTTTACTGAAAGTCGTGAGAAAGATTTAGCAAAACTAACTGGACTGGCGCAGGAAGGTTTATTATGGCGTTATGGCGAAAATCATAAACTGGCAAAAAAACGTGTCGAGAAAGAATTAAAAGTGATTGATGAATTAGAATTCAGCGGTTATTTTTTAATCACTTGGGATATTGTGCGTTACAGTAATAGTCAGGGTTTTATGCATATTGGACGAGGCAGCGGTGCCAACAGTATTATTGCCTACTGTTTAGGCATCACAGATATTTGTCCCTTAGAATTGGATTTATATTTTGAGCGGTTTTTAAATTTAAATCGCAAAAGTCCGCCCGATTTTGACATCGATTGGAGCTGGAAAGAGCGCAATATAATTTTAGAATATATTTTTGATAAATATGGCCGTGATCATGTTGCTTTTTGCGGTACCAATGTAGAATTCAAACACCGTTCTATTTTCAGGGAAGTTGGAAAAGTTTTTGGTCTTCCAAAAGAAGAATTAGATATGCTGGCCAAAAATCCGATGGCATTACAAGAAACCAATTCTATAGTAAAGCTGGTTCAGGATTACAGTCTTATGATGAATAAATATCCTAATCAGCGCAGCATGCATGCCTGCGGTATTATTATTTCTGAAGAACCGATTACCAATTATACACCGTTGGAAATGCCTCCAAAAGGTTTTCCTATCGTACTTTTTGACATGCATATTGCCGAAGAAATTGGTTTTGAAAAATTCGATATTCTAAGTCAGCGCGGTATTGGACATATCGATGACAGCGTAAAGCTAATCGAAAAAAACCGAGGTATAAAAGTGGATATTCGAAACACTTCTATATCTAAAGATGAAGCTGAATGCAATGTTCATTTGGCACAAGGAAAAACCATTGGCTGTTTCTATATCGAAAGTCCCGCAATGCGCGGATTATTGCGCCGTTTAAATTGTGATAATTATAAAACTCTTGTAGCAGCTTCGTCTATTATTCGCCCCGGCGTTGCACAATCCGGAATGATGAAAGAATATATTTTTCGTCATAATAATCCAGATCAGTTTCAATATTTTCATGAGGTTTTCAAAGAACATCTTGGTGAAACTTATGGTATTATGGTCTATCAGGAAGATGTCATCAAAATTGCCCAGCATTACGGAGGCGTTCCTGCCGCAGACGGTGATATTCTGCGTCGCGCCATGTCTGGAAAAGGACGTTCTGTAGAGGCCTTGCAAAAAGTAAAAAATAATTTCTTTGCTTCGTGTGCCCAGAAAGGACATCCTGAAGGGCTTAGTCAGGAAATTTACCGCCAGATTGAATCGTTTGCAGGGTTTTCATTTTGTAAAGCGCACTCCGCTTCGTATGCGGTAGAAAGTTACCAAAGTTTATATCTCAAGATTAATTATCCTGTCGAATTTATGACAGCGGTTATCAATAATCAAGGCGGGTTTTACAGAACCGAAGTGTATGTACACGAAGCACGTATGTCTGGTGCAGCGATCCTTAATCCGTGTGTGAATAAAAGTGAATATCAAACTACCGTTTACGGAAATGATATTTATCTGGGTTTTATGCATCTGCAGGGTTTAGAATCGAAAATAGCAAATTTGATCGAATCGGATCGCGAGAAAAATGGTGATTTTCTTTCTTTGGAGGATTTTATCAACCGTATTCCAATTGGTATTGAAAACATTAAAACTTTGATTTTTATAGATGCTTTTCGTTTCACAGGAAAAACCAAAAATCAGCTTCTTGTTATTGCCAGTTTACTTTTGAATAATTTTAAACCAGAAAACAGAAGTTTAATGCTTTTACAAGAACCCGTTAAAGAATATAAGCTTCCAACTTTAGAACGTTCTATTTTTGAAGATGCTTTTGATGAAATCGAATTGTTGAGTTTTCCTGTATCGTGTACCGTTTTTGATTTATTACAAACCAAATATCGCGGCGATGTTATGGCAAAAGATCTTGTCTCACATCATAAAAGACAGGTTCGAATGCTGGCTTATCTCATTGCCCGAAAACAGGTCCCTACCAAAAAAGGAAATATGTATTTTGGAACTTGGATTGATCATGAAGGCTCTTATTTTGATACAGCCCATTTCCCAGATTGTCTAGCGCAATATCCTTTTCAGGGCGGAGGCTGTTATTTGCTTTTAGGAAATGTAGAAGTCGATTATCACTTTCCAACTATAACAATACTCAAAATGGCCAAGATGCCTTTTATCCCAGATCCCCGTTATATGGATGCCAAAGACCAGTTTAAAACACAACGATTAATTAAAGAAGATGTTAGTCCTACGCATCGCGAACCTTATCCGCAGGCACATGAAATTAACCTGCCTAGACATCGAATGAAATTTTAGCATTAAAATAACAAATGAAGAAATAGATTTTACGTTATATAAAGATGAGAAATACGGAATATGCCATAGTCGATATCGAAACCACAGGCGGGAATGCCAGTGGCAGCCGCATTACAGAAATTGCGATCATAATTCATGATGGTAAAAATGTAATTGACCGTTATGAAACGCTTGTAAACCCCGAAAAAGAAATACCACTTTCTATTTTTGGTTTAACTGGGATTAATAACGAAATGGTGGCCAATGCACCTATTTTTGACGATATTTCAGAGAAAGTGCTCGAAATGCTTACTGATCGTATTTTCGTCGCGCACAACGTCAACTTCGATTATTCATTTGTGCGTCATCAATTGGAACAAGCTGGTTTTAAATGGACTGCCAGAAAATTGTGTACCGTTCGCGCAGCCAGAAAAATCAAACCAGGATTGGGATCGTATAGTTTGGGAAATCTGTGTAACTCCTTAAATATCTGTTTAGAAAACAGGCACCGCGCCGGCGGAGATGCAGATGCTACTGCTATATTATTTTCTTTATTATTAGAATGGGATGATGCAGGAGAGATCAACAAAATGATCAAAAAAACATCTGAAGATCAGCGTTTACCTCCCAATTTACCTCCAGAAGATTTTAATAATTTACCCGAAAAACCAGGTGTTTATTATTTTTATAATCAACAGAAAAAGGTGATTTATGTTGGAAAAGCGATTAACTTAAAAAAACGCGTCGCTTCTCATTTCAGCGGGCATAAAATTAATTCGCAGAGACAGCATTTTTTACGTGATATTCACGGAATTTCGTTTGAAGTCTGCGCAACCGAATTAATGGCTTTGTTATTAGAATGTACCGAAATCAAAAAACTCTGGCCAACTTACAACCGAGCATTAAAGCGTTTTGAAGCAAAATTTGGAATTTATCAGTATGAAGCAAGAAACGGATATAAATATTTAGCCGTTGGAAAACTAACTAAATTTCAGACTTGTATTCATGAATTTAATAGTTTGTATAACGCTATAAATTTACTGAGAGAGCTGTCTGAACAATTTGAAATTGACCAAAGATTCTGCAAATATTCCAGACCCGAAGATGGAGAGCTTTTTCAAAATAATGATCTAAAAAGTCTGCCAGACGCTTTGCTTCATAATCAGCAAGTCGATAATGCAATTGATTTTCTGTTAAACAACCGTCCCACTTTTGCCATTATTGATAAAGGGAGAACCAAAGACGAACGAAGCTGTATTTGGATTGAAAACGGCCATTTTTATGGCATGGGACATATTCCGACAGATGTTTCGATTACAGATGCATCAGAAGTAAAAAACTATGTTACGCCTTATAAAAGCAATCAATACATTGTGCATTTGATTTTTGCTTACGCAGAAAAATATCCGGGTAAAGTATTCTTTAAGAAACAGTTCCTTAACCAAGAACAAAATTAAATGCTTAATTATCAGTAAATTTAATATTACAACTAATTAAATGAAACATGAAAATTGCAACCTATAATGTAAATGGAGTTAACGGACGCTTAAATGTATTACTACGCTGGCTTGAAGAAGCGGCTCCAGATATTGTCTGCCTTCAGGAATTAAAAGCACCACAAGATAAATTTCCGCTTAAAGCGATAAATGATGCAGGTTATAATGCTATTTGGCATGGACAAAAACAATGGAACGGCGTGGCAATTCTTGCCCGAAATATAGAAATTGAGGAAGTTACGCGCACACTTCCAGGCGATGAAGAAGATATACAAAGTCGTTATATCGAAGCTTTGATTAACGGAATTGTGATTGCCTGCCTTTATCTTCCAAACGGAAACCCTGCGCCGGGACCCAAATTAGAATATAAGCTAAAATGGTTTGATCGTTTGGCTGAGCGTGCTGAAACGTTGCTGAAGTTAAAAATCCCTGTAATTCTTATTGGCGATTTTAATGTGATGCCAACAGAATTAGATGTTTATAAACCTGAAAAATGGGTAAAAGATGCGCTTTTTCTGCCCGAAGTTCGAAAAGCTTTTGCAGGGATTGTTTCACAGGGATGGACAGATGCTATTCGGAAATTATATCCTAATGAGAAAATTTACACTTTTTGGGATTATTTTAGAAATGCTTACGAACGTGATGCAGGATTGAGAATTGATCATTTTTTACTGAGTCCGCAAATAGCTAAGAAATTAAACTCCGGCGGTGTTGACCGTCATGTGCGAGGCTGGGAAAAAACAAGCGATCATGCTCCTGTATGGATTGAAATTGATAAAAAATGAATGCAACAATGACATTATTTAACGACACCGAATTATTTACCCCAGGTTTGGCAGGAAAAAAAGTATTTGACATTCCTGATTCTGATTTGATTTTGATCGATAATTTTTTCACCAAAGAAGAATCTGATCGCTTTTATGAAAGACTGCTCCGTAAAACAAAATGGAGAGAATACGAAATGGAGATTTACGATAAAATCTATACTGTTCCCAGAATGATCGCTTGGTACGAAGACAAGGATAATCCAGGAGCTGACCCAAAAGGACCTGACTGGAATTACGAATTATTGACCATCAGAGGCCGTGTCGAAAGAGAAACACAGCAGGATTTTAATACCGTTTTGCTTAATTTATACCGAGATGGAAATGACGGTGTGGGCTGGCACAGCGACAAAGAACACAATACTGGACCAAACCCAATTATTGCTTCGGTTACTTTTGGGGAAACCAGAATGTTCAGGCTGCGTCATAAATTCAACAAAAATATTCCGCAGGTTGAAATTCCGCTGCATCATGGTTCTTTTTTATTAATGGCCGGAACAACAAACAGTTTTTGGCAGCATCAGGTTCCGAAAACTGCGCGGGATGTTTTACCAAGAATCAATTTAACATTCAGGCAGACCCACCGAAATGTATAAGTTATTAGTAACTAAAAATAAGTCAGTTTTTTGGCTTAATAACGACGAGGAAAATTCTGTCGAAAAAAGTTAAATTACTGATTGTATGAACGTTTTATTAGGCAGACCCTATCTTTTTTACTATTTTTGCAACCTTTTTTTAAATACAATACCGTAATGGCATATTCAAACAATGATTTAGCGCGTTTCTTAGATGCGCAAAACAAACTTTATCTTACCGCTCTTTCTGAAATCAGTAAAGGGAAAAAAGAAACACACTGGATGTGGTTTATTTTTCCTCAAATTAAAGGTTTAGGAAAAAGTGACACTGCAATTCTTTACGCTATTAATGATTTAAAAGAAGCATCTGATTATTTAGAACATCCAATTTTAGGAAAACATTTAATCGAAATTTCAGAGCTTTTATTAACCTTCAAAAGGAAATCTGCAGATGGAATTTTTGGGGATTTAGATGCTCGAAAATTACGTTCTTGCATGACTTTATTTTCTTTGGTAGAAAATGCAAATCCGATATTTCAAGAAATTCTGGAAGCTTTTTTCTCAGGAGAATGCGACCCACAGACTTTGTCTATTATTAATTCAACTATAAAATCATCTACCGAGCCTGTTATTGCATAATTCCAGCTCATAGATTTTTTACATTCTTAAGACACTACCATTGCGTAGTGTCTTTTTTTTGCCGAAAGACAAAATCTTGAGCCTCCAAAGTTTTATCTTTGTATATCTATTAAAGTTCTATCTTGCATTACCCTAATAATCAAAATTATGAACGAAAAAATCAAGACTTTACAAATTATTCATCTTGCCATTTGTGCTGGGACTATTCTTGCTTATTACTTCTTAGGAGAGCTTTCAATTGAAAAATTAAGTATGCCTGTTATAGATTCTGCATCAATCGTTTATGTTTTTATACCTGTTATTGCTTTTGTTTTTAGTAGTTTTCTTTTTAAATCACAATTAAAACAAATTGATCCAAAATTAAAATTAGAAGAAAAACTTCCAATTTACCAAGCAGCGTCTATCATGCGATGGGCTGTTTTAGAAGGTGCAGCATTTTTAATATTACTCTTAAAACCAGATTTTCTGTTATTTGGAATCTTAGTAATAATATATCTTATTTTCTTAAGACCTACAGAAGAAAGAATTAATAATGATTTAAGCGGACTTTAAATTTCAACTCTTAAAGTGCGATTCTCTGTATGTTATTTTACAAACAGCCGATAACGAAATTTCACTAAACACAATTCAATTCGCGGTATATAACTATTCCAAAAAATCTAAAAAACTTCTTATCCCTTTCTTTCAGTACATTTTTTAAGTGGCATGTGTATTGGTTTCTAAAAACCGATTAACATTAAACCACATGAATTATGAAAAAATCAATGTTTATTTTATGCTTTATTGTTTTAAATTATACTGTTTCAAAAGCTTGCGACAAATGCGGTAATTATGATAATAGTGATTTCAAAATAAAATCAGCCTCCATAACCCACAAGGCAGATTTAGGCATTACAGTTTGGGATATTAAAGTAGAAGGAACTGCTGGAAAGACAATGCCTAAACCTGTTGGACAATTAAATGGAGCACCGGTTCTAGCCTATGTTTTTCCGACAACCCTAAAATCATCTGATATTGGTTTCGGTCAAGCCGAAGGAATTGCCGCCTTAGCATTAACCTCACACCCCGATTTTGAAGACACCCCTCTTTGGGACGAAAATCTAGATGGAAATTATCTCAATGATGGCTTAGTTTGGCACGCACACTGGGTTTTATTGGTTGAAGATAAACGCGTTGGCGGCGGACTTTCTGTGAGGGAATTTAAAAAAGGAGACCCAAATGTTGTACTGCCACCCACAAATCCAGGAATGGCGATGTATATGGACAGTCCAGGCTTTAATATTGCTGCAAAAGGAAATTCTATAAAAGTTATTGTTCCCGATTTTAGAATCAATAATAAAACCAGTTTTAAGTTTGATGCTGTAAGCTGTTATATGGAAGTCAGCACTGGAGCAGGCGGTTCGCATGAAGGCGAGGGAACAAAACCAATGCTGGGAGTTTACAAAGTTTATACGGTTGCCAGCGGGAATCTTTCTCTTCCTTACTCGGTCAAATAATAAGTTTCATTTATCACTTACTCAAGATACTGCAGATTTTGTCAGATTATCTAAAATATTTTATTGTTCAATTTTGGTTTTAAATTTGTTGCACAAAAAAGCGCCTTGTAAATTACAAGGCGCTTTGTTTTATAAAAAGAAAGATTCTAATGATTGAAACTTCACAAATTAGACAAAATCGAATTAATTCTCTTTTGGTTTTGTTAAATAATAAACTGGAATTCCAGTCAGCATAATTAAAACTCCCCAGCCGCAAGTTGAGAATTTTGTAAGCAGTAATGAAACACAAATTGCTGCTGCAATAACAATGTATAGCATTGGTAAAAATGGATATCCAAAAGCTTTATAGGGTCTTTCTGCATCTGGCATTTTTTTACGCAAAATGAAAATTCCATAAATGGTAAGGATGTAGAAAATTAAAACTATTATAATTACAAAGTCAAGTAAATCGCCGTACTTTCCAGTAAGACATAAAGCCGAAGCCCACACACACTGCGCCCAAAGTGCCCAAGCAGGAACGCTCGAACTATTTAAAACAGCCGCTTTTTTAAAGAATAATCCATCGTTTGCCATTGTATAATAAACCCTTGCCCCCGCCATAATTAATCCGTTGTTGCAGGCAAAAGTCGAAATCATAATCATAATTGCGATAATCAATGTTCCAATGTTACCGAAAATATATTGTGATGCCACAACCGCTACACGATCAGATTTTGCGGTTGCAATTTCATCTAACGGAATAACTGCCAAATACATGATATTGGTTAAAACATAAATAATAGTTACAATAAAGGTTCCTAGAAACAAACTGAAACCAACATTTCGCTTTGGGTTTTTAATTTCCCCCGCAATAAAAGTAACACCGTTCCAAGCATCACTCGAAAACAAAGAGCCTACCATTGCTGCAGAAATCCCAGTAATCAAAGCTGTTCCTCCAATTGGAAGCCATGATCCACTTTCTTTATTAAAGGCACGAGTGTTCCATCCATCAGCCCAATTTGCATCCCAAACAGAAGCTTTCGCTCCCAGCGTTAATCCAAAAACAATTAATCCCAGTAATGATAAAATTTTGATGATTGTAAGGACTGTCTGTAGAATTTTTCCGTTTTTCACACCTTGGCTATTTATATAAGTCAACAGTACAATCGTAAAAATAGAAACAAGCTGCGCAGCATTAAGCTTAAAAGAACCTAATTCGTAAAGAATATTTTCATCGCTAAAAGGTTCGTATAAATAAGCTGCAAATTTAGAGAAGGCAACTCCCACGGCAGCAATTGTACCGGTTTGTATGACCGCGAAAAAACTCCAGCCATACAAAAAGGCTATTAATTTGTTGTATGCTTCTTTTAGATATACATATTGTCCTCCCGCTTTCGGAAACATGGCACTTAATTCGCCATAACTTACCGCAGCAATAATGGTAATTAATCCAGAGAGCAGCCAAATTAAAGTCAGCCATCCTGCTGATCCGACTTGTCTGGCAATGTCAGCACTCACAATAAATATCCCAGATCCTATCATAGAACCAACTACAAGCATGGTTCCGTCTAATAATCCGAGTTCTCTTTTAAAATTTTCTTGGTCGTTTTCTTGCATTTTTATTGGTTTAGGGTTGGTTAAAGATATACTTTTTTTAGAAATTTTAGATTTTAGATCTCTCCTTTTAGATTATTTAAAAATATTTTTTGCATCTCCTTTATTTTCTTATTAATAGTTTTTACAATTTCTTCAAATTGTAAAAACATAATTCTATACTTTAGTAAGAATAATTTCATAACTTTATTTCAGAATTTTCATACTGAATTAATTCTTTATTTCTAAATCCAAAACCATGAAAAAAACCACTTTTTTACTTTTATTCTTTTTTGCTTCTCTAAGCACATTCGCTCAAGACATTACAGGTGACTGGAAAGGTCTCCTAAAAGTACCCGGAGCAGAATTGAATATCGTTCTCCACATTACAAAAACCGACAATGGTTTTAGTGCTACATTAGACAGTCCAGATCAAAAAGCTTTTGGACTTCCAGTTACAACAACCACATTTGAAAATTCAACTCTCAAATTTACTGTAGAAAATTTAACGATAGAGTACGAAGGAGTTCTTGCCAAGGACCAAACTATTACTGGTACTTTTAAACAGATGGGACAGGCAGTTCCTTTAGTTTTTAAACGTTAATATTTTTTCTTTACCTTTAAGTAAAACAATAATATGACTTGGGATCCAAAAAAATACAACGAATTTAAAGATGAACGTTCAAAACCTTTTGACGATTTAACAAGTCATATTATTGATAAACCAAATTTAAAAGTTATCGATTTAGGCTGTGGTACAGGTGAACTTACAAAGAAACTCTCTCAAAAACTCACCAATCCAATCGTACTTGGAATCGATAACTCTGCCGAAATGCTGGCAAAAGCTCCACTAGGAAATGATCTTCAATTTGAAGAAAGAACAATTCTAGAACAGCTGAATGTCGAAGAAAAATGGGATTTAATTTTTTCGAATGCAGCACTGCAATGGATTGATAATCATAATAATCTTTTCCCAAAAATAATTTCTCAAATAAATCCAGGTGGTCAGCTGGCTGTTCAAATGCCGCATCAAAATCAAAACATTCTTAATAAGATACTTTTCAATTTGGTAAAAGAAGAACCTTTCAAATCATATTTAAAAAATTGGTCACGCCCTTCTCCAGTACTAACTTTAGACGAATATGCCAAAATCCTTTTTGAAAATGGAGGCAGAAATATGACTATTTACGAAAAAGTCTACCCTTTGATTTCTACTAATACAAATGATTTTTTTGATTTTATTTCTGGTTCTGCTTTAACTGTTTACCAAGAACGTTTAAACGAAAGTGAATTTGGAGAGCTATCAAACGCATTTAAAAAGAGAATAGATATGCATTTCCCAATAGTTCCCTCTATCTATGCTTTTAGACGATTGATTATGCATGCTGAGTTTTAAAATAAATCTCTTGGAATAAAAACAAAATACTACAAAACAACCAGCTTAAACAAAAAGAAATACATCTTCAATTATTTTTTTTCGGCGTACTTTTTTTTGCGAAATATTATAAGATAAATTTTACTACATTTGAAAAAAGCATTCTGTTTTAATTTTTTAGTGATAAAAAAAATTAACAAGTGTTTAATTTGAAATCATTAATAAGTTTCCCCATAAGCTTGTTTCTAAGAAAGAAAAATTACATAAATAAAGGCATTTAAATTAACCTACTAATTATCAGATTATGTCTAAGTTACAAGCATTAAAAAACTTTCGTTTTCCGAACGTTTTTATTCTCATTTTAATAGTTTTTATATCTTGTGCACTACTTATCTGTATTAATTTTTTTACCATTAAAATATTATCCGCAAATAGAGCTTATGTTAATGGCGAATCACATTATTCCAAAGGACAAAAAGATGCATCCAGACATCTTTTAACTTATCTCTATACGAAAGATTCAAATCAGTGGAAATTATTTTTACAAGAATTGAAAGTCCCTCAAGGTGATGGCATTGCCAGGATTACGCTTTTAAAGGCGGGCGATAACAAAATTGCCCGAAATGGTTTGTTGATAGGCCGAAATCATGAAGAAGATTTAGATGATATTATTTGGCTTTTTGATAATTTCAAGCAGGTTTCTTTTCTCTCTAAAGCAATCGACGAATGGGGCAAAGGTGACAAACTTATTTTCAGGCTATTTATTATAGGTCAGCAGATTAATGCCAAAATAGATCGAAATCTTTTAACCGCTAAAGAGCAACAATACTATTTAAAACAAATTAGCAGCCTTAGCGATCAACTAAATAGTAATGAACGAAACTTTTCTAATATTTTAGGAGAAGGAACCCGAAAAATAAAAGACTTCTTGATTATTAGCAACGTTTTTTTCATCTTAGTAATAATTTGCAGCGTTTGTCTTTACTACTCTATAATGGTAAAAAGACTTCTTGTTTCAAAAAAGGAAACTGAAGTAAAAAATGAAAATCTTATTATCGTAAACCGCGAATTAGACCGATTTGTATACAGCGCATCCCATGATTTAAGATCTCCTATAACTTCATTAAAGGGTCTTATTGAGATTACAGCATTAGAAGAGGATGTAACGCAGGTTCGGAATTATCTGGAAATGATGCATCAAAGTTTAGCTCGCCAAGATCAATTTATAAGCGACATCATTGATTATTCTAAGAATAAAAGAAAGGAGGTTATAATGGAACCTGTAAGCCTTAAAGAATTGTTTAACGAAGCTATTTCACAATTAATGCATATTGAAAATGCACGCAGAATCAAATTTACACAGGAACTGGAAGTGGATCATATTGAAAGCGATGGTCTTCGTTTAAAAATCATAATTAACAATCTGCTTTCCAATGCCATAAAATATGCTGATTGCAGCAAACAAGAAATGTTTATCAGCATTAAAACTTATTTTAGTGAGGGATTAAATAAAATTGAAGTTGCCGATAACGGAATCGGGATTCATGATGACCATAAAGAAAATATATTCGACATGTATTTTGGAACAAACAAAAATAAAGGATCAGGATTAGGACTTTACATTGTTAAAGAAGCTGTTGAAAATATAAAAGGAGATATTTCTGTTATTTCTGAAAACACTATCGGCAGTAAATTTATAGTAACTATACCAAATTCTCATGGAGCCTAAACCGCAGTTCGTACTTATAGAGGACAATTTAATTGATCAATTTGTTACAAAAAAATTGCTCAAAAAAGGACTAGATGTCAACCCGCTTTTTATCGCCAATAATGGAAAAGAAGGAATAGATTGGCTTATAAAAAATCCAGATCATAAATCACTCGTCATTTTGTTAGACATTCAAATGCCTATAATGAATGGATTTGAGTTTTTAGAGGAATTTTCGACTTTAGCAGAAGATCTCAAAAATAAAATCAAAATATTTGTACTTTCTTCTACTTTAGATAGTGATGAAATTAAAAAGGCAAAAGAAAATAAGTATGTTTCTGATTTTTGGAACAAACCTTTTCGACTGGATCTTTTAAAAAGTACTTTCCTTTAATACTATTCTAAAACGCGATTTACTTGTGAAAAGGCTCTTGTGTAGTAAGGTTCTTTTGTAGAAGAAATCATTACACCGCCATGAGTGGATGAGTGTACAAATTTAATTTCGCCGTCGGCTACTTCTACGATCATACCAACATGGTTAATATGGCGTCTTCCATTTGTTCTAAAGAAGATCAAATCTCCTTTTTGCGCTTCGTCTGTAGTTACTTTTGTTCCTACACGAGACTGCTCTATCGAACTTCTAGGCAATTTAATATCAAAATTATTAAAGGTGCAGATCATTAAACCAGAACAATCGAAACCTGCTCTTGTGGTACCTCCCGATCGATATCTTACGCCAATGTTTTCTGTAGCATTTGCAATAAGCTGATCTATTAATTCTGAATGACTTCCAGATGATAATCTAACAAATGTAGAATCTTTTTTAATTTCAGCAGTTTGTGCTATTTGTACTGGCGAAGTTACGGCAGCATTTTGGGAATCTTCAATAACTTTCGCAGACTGGATAGCATCTGCTTTTTCTTTTGAAACTCGAATTTTTAAAAGATATCCAACAGGAACTTTCCCTTTGATGGAAGGATTCTGGCGTTCTAATTCTGCAACAGAAATTCCATATTCTTTAGAAATACCATATTTTGTTTCTTTTGGTTTTACTTCTCTATAAAGTTCAACATCTGTAGATACTGCTTCTGGTTCTTTCTCCCTTGGTTTTTCGTTTACTGATGCAATATTAAAAGAATTAGAAGGAATCGTTATCTGCTGTCCAATTTTCAATCCTTCGGTCTCTAAAAGCGGATTGGCCTTTTTCAAATCATCAACAGAAACATTGTATTTTTTTGAAATTCCCCACAGCGTTTCTTTGGCTGCTACTTCGTGTGAATTGGGGCTGGTACTTACAACAACTTCAGATTTAGGTTCCGATTTTGTTTTAACTTTAGTAGTATTTTTATTTGGAATTAAAAGAATCGAATTTAATTTTAAGATTTTAGAAGCGTTTGGATTTGCATCGGAAATCTCTTTAACTTTTACTCCATATTTTTTAGCAATAACAGAAAGATTTTCTCCTTTTGAAATTTTGTGTTTCACAAAATTATCTTGTGCAAATATTCCAACACTGAAAAAAAACATTCCTATTATTAATCTAAAAACCATAATTACTATTTTAGTTACTACTCCTTTTTTTCTAAGTTTATTTACATAATTAAACTTAAAAGTTATAAATATATTACGTCGAAGGCGAATTTAACTCTTAAAACCATAAAAACCATAGTTTTTAACAATTAATTTATTCTAAAATGTCAAATTTAAATTTGAATTAATATCGAAAAAGCTTCGTTATTGATTTTCAGTTGATTAATATTTAACCTTATTTTTCTTATAAAATAAAAATATTCGAGATTACTTTCACTAAGTATAAAAAATGCCCTGTTTTCACAGAGCATTTCTTTTGCATATGATAACTTAAAATTAAGCTTTTCCAGCTGCAATTAAATTTAATGCAGAACCAGCAACAAACCAGCCAATTTGACCCGCGTTATATGTATGATTTGCCAAGATTATATCTTTTGTACCATCGGCATGAACAAACTCTAATGATAATGGTTTTCCTGGAGCAAATTCAGTTAAGTCTAAGAAGTTAATAGTATCATCTTCTTGGATCTTATCGTAATCTGCTTCATTTGCAAATGTTAATCCTAGAAGACCTTGCTTTTTAAGGTTAGTTTCGTGAATACGTGCAAATGATTTTACCAATACCGCTTTAACTCCTAAGAAACGAGGTTCCATAGCAGCGTGCTCGCGAGAAGAACCTTCACCGTAATTATGATCTCCAATTACTATAGACGGAACACCAGCTGCTTTATATGCACGAGCTACAGCAGGAACAGCATCGTAAGTGCCTGTTAATTGATTTTTAACCGAATTTGTTTTTTGGTTGAATGCATTTACAGCACCAATCAGCATATTGTTAGAAATGTTATCTAAATGTCCACGGAAACGAAGCCATGGTCCAGCCATAGAAATGTGGTCAGTTGTACATTTTCCAAATGCTTTAATCAGCAGTTTAGCACCTGTAATGTTTTTACCATCCCAAGCATCAAAAGGAGCTAATAATTGTAAACGCTCAGATGTCGGGCTGACTACAACCTGAACTCCTGAACCGTCTTCAGCCGGAGCTTGGAATCCTGGATCTTCAGCGTAAAAACCTTTAAGAGGAAGTTCGTCTCCAGTTGGAGCATCGAGCATCACTTCTTCTCCATCTTCGTTTATTAATTTATCTGTTAATGGATTAAAACCTAAATCTCCCGCAATGGCTAATGCTGTTACCAATTCTGGAGAACCTACAAACGCCAAAGTGTTTGGATTACCATCTGCACGTTTTGAGAAATTACGGTTAAAAGAGTGAACGATTGTGTTTCTTTCTTCTTTCTCTGCTCCTTCTCTGTCCCACATACCAATACATGGTCCGCAGGCATTAGCAAATACTGTAGCATTGATTTTATTAAAAGTTTCTATAAAACCATCTCTCTCTATTGTAGAACGCACCACTTCAGAACCTGGAGTAATAGTAAACTGAGCTTTAGTTTTTAAATTCTTAGCCGCAACTTGTTTTGCCAGTGATGCTGCACGAGAAATATCTTCGTATGATGAATTTGTACATGAACCGATTAAACCTACTTGAATTTGTAATGGCCAGTTATTTTTGATTGCTTCCTCTTTCATTTTAGAAATTGGAGTAGCTAAATCCGGAGTAAAAGGACCATTTAAGTGTGGTTCTAATTGAGATAAGTTAATTTCAATAACTTGGTCAAAGTATTTTTCTGGATCAGCATAAACTTCTGGATCTCCAGTTAAATAAGAAGCTACTTTATCTGCAGCATCGGCAACATCAGCTCTGTTTGTAGAACGCAGGTAGCGACTCATAGAATCATCATAACCAAAAGTTGAAGTTGTAGCTCCAATTTCAGCACCCATGTTACAAATAGTTCCTTTACCTGTACAAGACATTGCAGTAGCACCTTCTCCAAAATATTCAACGATAGCACCAGTACCGCCTTTTACAGTAAGAATACCAGCCACTTTAAGAATAACATCTTTAGGAGCAGTCCATCCTGATAATTTACCAGTTAATTTAACTCCAATTAATTTAGGAAATTTAAGTTCCCAAGCCATACCAGACATTACGTCTACAGCATCGGCTCCACCAACACCAATTGCAACCATTCCTAAACCACCTGCATTTACAGTGTGAGAATCGGTACCAATCATCATTCCTCCAGGGAAAGCATAATTTTCAAGTACTACTTGGTGAATAATTCCAGCTCCTGGTTTCCAGAAACCAATTCCGTACTTATTTGAAACTGACGACAAGAAATCGAAAACTTCATTACTTTGTGTTTTTGCTCTGGCCAAATCTGTTTTAGCATCTACTTTCGCCTGAATCAAGTGATCACAATGCACTGTTGTAGGAACTGCTACTTTAGATTTACCAGCATGCATAAATTGTAATAAAGCCATTTGAGCAGTTGCATCTTGACAAGCTACACGGTCTGGTGCAAAATCAACATAATCAACTCCTCTTCCAAACGCCTTCGTTGGATTTCCATCCCAAAGGTGATTGTATAAAATTTTCTCTGTTAAGGTAAGTGGACGACCAACAATCTCGCGTGCTTTATCAACACGACTTGGCATGTTTTCGTACACTTTTTTAATCATTTCGATATCAAAAGCCATAAGTTTTATAATTATTTTTTGTTTTTTTATTTTATTTTGAACATCACAAGTTACAAAAAATAGAGGAGCTGTAAAAGAAAAAGCCCGAGTTTATCACTCGGGCTTTAATATATTAATAATCGAACGATTACATTACTAACTGCTTATTAGAAGGCGCAAACTTAGTTAAGTTGATACCTTCAACCGCAGATGTATATTCATCTAAAGTTGGAGTTCTACCTAGAATTGTAGATAAAACTACAACTGGTGTAGAAGAAAGTAATGACTCTCCTTTTTTACCTTCAGAATCTTCTACAACTCTTCCTTGGAAAAGACGAGTAGATGTTGCCATTACAGTATCTCCTTTTGCCGCTTTTTCTTGGTTACCCATACAAAGGTTACATCCTGGACGCTCTAAATACAACATGTTTTCATATTCTGTACGCGCTGCACCTTTTGGAGCATTATCGTCAAATTCGAAACCTGAGTATTTTTGTAAAACTTCCCAGTCACCTTCTGCTTTAAGTTCGTCTACAATGTTATATGTCGGAGGAGCCACAACAAGCGGTGCCAAAAATTCTACTTTACCTTTTTGATCTTCAATATTCTTAAGCATTTGTGCAAGAATCTTCATATCTCCTTTGTGAACCATACAAGAACCAATAAATCCAAGATCTACTTTTTTCTCTCCTCCGTAGAAAGAAAGAGGTCTAATTGTATCGTGAGTATATCTTTTAGAAACATCAACATTATTTACGTCTGGATCTGCAATCATTGGCTCAGCAATTTGATCCAAATCAACCACAACTTCAGCGTAATATTTAGCGTTTGCATCTGGAGTTAAAGCTGGTTTTTCAGCAGATTTAATTTCAGCGATTCTCTTATCAGCTTTATTAATTAACCCTTGAAGAACGTGTTTATCGTTATCCATACCTTTATCGATCATGATCTGGATTCTGCCTTTTGCAATCTCCAATGATTCGATTAAAGTATCATCTTCAGAAATACAGATAGAAGCTTTTGCTTTCATCTCTGCAGTCCAGTCAGTAAACGTAAATGCCTGGTCAGCAGTAAGAGTTCCAATATGAACCTCGATAATTCTACCTTGGAATACGTTTTCTCCTCCAAACTGATGAAGCATTTGCGCTTGAGTAGCATGAACGACATCACGGAAGTCCATATACCCTTTCATATCTCCTTTGAAAGTAACTTTTACAGATTCAGGAATTGGCATAGAAGCCTCACCTGTAGCTAATGCTAGGGCAACTGTTCCTGAGTCAGCCCCAAAAGCAACACCTTTTGACATTCTTGTATGAGAGTCACCACCAATAATGATAGCCCACTCATCTATAGTAATATCGTTAAGTACTTTGTGAATTACGTCTGTCATTGAGTGATAAACACCTTTTGGGTCACGAGCTGTAATTAAACCAAAATCGTTCATGAATTTCATCAATTTTGGAATGTTTGCCTGAGCTTTTTTATCCCAAACAGAAGCAGTGTGACAACCCGATTGGTAAGCACCGTCTACGATTGGAGAAATTACTGTAGCCGCCATAGATTCTAACTCCTGAGCAGTCATAAGTCCAGTTGTATCTTGAGAACCTACAATATTAACTTCTACACGAACATCAGAACCAGCGTGTAATACTTTACCTGCAGGTACACCAACAGCGTTTCTGTTAAAGATTTTTTCTACTGCCGTAAGCCCCTGTCCTTCAATAGAGATTTCTTTTGATGGAGCAAATACAAGAGGAGCTTCAATATCTAAAACTTTAGCCGCTAATGTTTGAAGTTTTTTACCAAATACAATTGCGTATGAACCACCAGCTTTAATAAATTCCATTTTTTGAGGTGTAAATGCCTTAGAAATGTCAATTAATTCCTGATCGCCGTTGTATAATTTTTTCTCTTTAATATTAATTGTAAGAACCGTTCCAGTTGCTACAGAATATGCTTGCTCTAAAATTGGCTCGTCATTTTCATTACGAACAACGTTCCCATTTTCATCAAGTTTTTTAACCCAGTTTTTTAGATCTAAACCAATACCGCCAGTAACATCAACAGTTGTTAGGAAAATTGGAGAAATTCCGTTTGTTCCACCAACAATTGGAGCGATATTTACGAATGGAATATATGGACTTGCTTGTTTTCCTGTCCAAAGTGCCACGTTATTTACACCTGACATTCTTGAAGAACCTACACCCATTGTTCCTTTTTCGGCAATAAGCATAACGCTTTTATCAGGATGCTGTGCTTGAAGCATTTTGATTTCGTCCTGTGCTTGAGGAGTAATCATACATTTACCGTGAAGTTCACGGTCTGAACGTGAGTGAGCTTGGTTACCTGGAGAAAGTAAATCTGTAGAAATATCTCCTTCACCAGCAATATAAGTAACTACTTTAATTTCGTCAGCTACTTCTGGAAGTTTTGTAAAGAACTCAGCTTGAGCATAACTTTCAAGGATTTCTTTTGCAACTGCATTGTTATTTTTATACGCCTCTATTAAACGATCTGTGTCCGCTTCATAAAGGAAAACTTGAGTTTTAAGAACTTTTGCCGCTTCTGCTGCGATTGCATCATCATTTCCTAAAGCTAAATCTAGCAATACTCCAATTGAAGGACCGCCCTTCATGTGAGATAATAATTCAAAAGCAAAAGTTGGAGTTATTTCTTTTACAACAAATTGACCAAGAATAATCTCTTTTAAAAACTTCGCTTTTTCACTAGCTGCACTTGTCGTACCCGGTAATGTATTGTAAATAAAAAACTTAAGAGAGTCTTCGCGATGTGCGTTATCTGCATCTTTAATTTGAGCAATGATTTCGCTTAATAATTCAGCTCCATCAATTGGTTTAGGGTGTAACCCTTGATTTTTTCTTTCTTCAATTTCTTGAATGTAATCCTGATAAATATTCATAATAAAAGCGGATTTATTTTTTTGAGGCAAATTTAAGCATTAATGACGATAATTAAAAAAAATATAATAGAACTAGCGTTTTCAAAAATTATTATTGCTGAAAAACGATTTTCACTGCTTGTTTTTATCAAAAATTCAATTTTATATTAAAATAATGAATTATTAATATTTAAAAATCTTTTCTTTAACAAAGTCGAAATTTAATGTTATAAAGGAAGTGAGATTTTACCTCTATTTTCGCAAAGAATAGTTCTAAATAAGCAATTATAACGATATAGTTGTCTTGAATGGATCAATTTATTATTTTTTAAAGATATCCTAATTCAGTATTTTTTCTATTTTATTAATCACGTAAAAAATAAAAAAGCCTGATAAAATTATCAGGCTTTTTTTGAATTTCATTGCTATTTTTACATCAGCTTTTTAATAATAACTTCTTCCGCTATTCCTTCGGCATCTGCTTTATAGTTTTTAATAATTCTATGGCGTAAAATTCCAGTTGCAACAGCTTGGACATCTTCAATATCTGGTGAAAACTTTCCATTAAAAGCTGCGTGGGCTTTAGCTGCTAAAATTAAGTTTTGCGAAGCTCTTGGCCCTGCTCCCCAATCGAGATAATTTTTTACAAAATCAGTTGTCAAAGCATTATCAGGACGAGTTTTACTTACTAATGTTACCGCATATTCAATAACATTATCAGCAACAGGAATTCTGCGAAGTAAGTGCTGAAAATCTATAATTTCCTGAGCTGTAAATAGTGGATTTATTTCTGTTTTAACATCAGAAGTTGTGCGTTTTACAACTTGAACTTCTTCTTCAAAACTTGGATATTCTAATTTTATCGCAAACATAAAACGGTCTAACTGCGCTTCTGGCAGCGGATAAGTCCCCTCCTGTTCAATTGGGTTTTGAGTCGCTAAAACAAAATATGGTAAATCTAATTTATGATGCTGCCCTGCAATAGTTACCGATCTTTCCTGCATGGCTTCTAACAAAGCTGCTTGTGTTTTTGGCGGCGTTCTATTAATCTCATCTGCCAAAATAATGTTAGAAAAAATTGGCCCTTTTATAAATTTGAAATTTCTATTTTCGTCTAGAATTTCACTTCCTAAAATATCAGAAGGCATTAAATCTGGCGTAAACTGAATTCTTTTAAAATCTAAACCTAGAGCTTGAGATAATGTATTAATCATTAAGGTTTTTGCCAAACCTGGAACACCTATTAAAAGCGCGTGCCCTCCAGAAAATATACAAAGTAAAATTTGATCTACAACGGCATCCTGCCCTACAATGATTTTCGCTATTTCTTTTTTTAATTCGTTTCTTTTTTGAACTAAATTGTGAATTGCTGTTACGTCAGACATTTATGAATATATTTTAAATTAAAAAGAGTTAGTTCTATGAATTCATAAAACTAACTCTTTTTATTTATTTAATAAAAATTATTTTTTCAACCAGTTGTTTGCAAAAGCACATTCTTTGTATTCTCCAATGATTTTGATATAAGTATCTTTAATCTTCGTATCAAACCATTTTGCAATTGCATTGATTTGCTTTTCTTTTAATGCCAATTCTTTGATTTTAGTATAATCCTTAGCATAATCTGCTGTATGTTCGTCAATTCTGTTTGTAACAGTAATCAATTTATACGTTTTTTTGCCTTTATCATCTGTATTTAAAAGTGGCTGCGTGATCTCATTTCCTTTTAAATTTGAAACTTGACTGTATAAAGTTGGATCCATTTTTGTTAATTCAAAACGAGTATCCTGAGTCGTTGGATTTACTAAAGTTCCTCCATTTGTTCTCGTTTCTTTTTCATCAGATTCTGTTCTTGCAGCATCAGCAAATGATATTTCGTTACCAACAATTTTATTTCTAATATTAGTAATTCTTTCTTTTGCTTCTTTTAAAGCAGCTTCAGAAACTGTTGGGGCAATCAAAATATGACGTAATTCTACTTCTTGTCCTTTAATTTTCTCTACCATAATAATATGGAAGCCAAAAGTAGTTTCAAATGGCTGAGAAATTTCTCCCGCCTGCAAGCTAAAAGCAACATCTTTAAATTCTTTTACGAAAGCAGTTTTTCTATTCATTTTGTAATAACCTCCATTTGGAGAAGAACCTGGATCTTGAGAATATAAAACGGCTTTCGTTGCAAAACTAGAACCATCAAGTACATCCTGTCTTATAGCATTTAATCTGTCAATTACTTTTTGCTTATCCTCTTTAGAAACTTTCGGCTCAACCACAATTTGAGCTACTTCCATCTCAGCACCAAAGGTAGGTAATTCGTCTTTTGGGATTTTCTTAAAGAAGTTACGAACTTCTTCTGGAGTAATTTCAACATCTTTAATAATTTTGTCTCTCATCTCAGAAGCAAGTTTTTGCTCTTTTAAGATGTCAGCAAAATAAGTTTTAAATTCTTCAACAGAACTTTTTTTATAGTACTCAACAACTTTGCTGATGTCTCCGCCAACTTGCTGCGTCATATAGTTCAGACGCTCTTCCATCATACCCCTAACTTCGGCATCACTTACAATGATACTATCCTGAATAGCTTGGTGTGCATATAATTTATCTTCTAAAAGCTTACCAAGCATTTGGCATCTTGTAATATCTTTAGTAGAACCACCTTGAGCAGTAATTTCTAAAAATCCTTTATCAATATCAGAATCTAAAACAATGTAATCTCCTACCGTTGCAATAATTCCATCAATTTTTAATTTTCCGCCTGAAGGAGCTTCAACAGGTTTTTCGGCTACAACATCAGGAATTATTTCTTGAGCTGTAATAATTGGAGCAAAAAAAAGAAAAAAACAAACTGTTAGTGCAAACTTGTAATCAATTGTTTTTAGCTGTAATTTTTTTAATAACATTATTTTAAATTTAATTTGAATGTAAGCCTGTTCTAGATAATCCGCTAAATTATAGATGTTTTTCAAATGCTTATCAAAACATAAATAATTAAAGTATAGTTCTTTCGTAACTTATAACGAACAAAAATAACAATTCAATTACATAATACAACTATCCGCAATACTATTAACAAAAAATTATATGATGATTGGATTCTACCAATTCAAAAAAGCACAGTACTTCGCATCAAATCAATTACATAAGAGTTCCCTAATCTTGTTTTCTAATAAGTATTCTTCGCCAAAAATAAATATCTCAAAACAAGCTAAATAAAAAAGTTCTCAACACTACAACGTTTTCGTAGCAAACTATTTTCTTACAAATTAGAATTAATTCAAAAAATACATACTTTAGATGCGTAATTAATAATTTACAACCACAAAAAATAAAGATATCTTTATTTAACAGCCTTTACATTAATAATTACAACAACTATTTAACTAAACCCTATCTATCATGAAAAAACCATTTTTAAAACTGTTTATTCTTACAGCTATCACAGGACTGTTGTATTCGTGTTCCCAAAATGAACCGAGTGAAATTGATTCAAAAACTGAAAGCCAGCAATTTAAAATTATTGATGTTACGCACCACGACGGAAAACCATTTAGCACAGGAACTTCGAATTCTACAACAGGAAAATATGTAGACAATCCAGGCGGCGGTGTTATGATGCAGGCGTTCTATTGGGATGTTCCTGCCGGCGGTAATTGGTGGAATAATGTAAGTTCTAAAGTAACTGCCTGGTCAAATGCCGGCATTGGTTCTATTTGGCTTCCACCCGCATCTAAAGCGCAGAATGGAGCATTTTCTATGGGATATGATCCAACAGATTATTTCGATTTTGGAGATTACAATCAAAATGGAAGCATTGAAACTCGTTTTGGTTCGAAAACCGAATTAGTTAGTTTGATTACAAATGCACATAACGAAAACATGAAAGTATATGCCGATATTGTAATCAATCACAATAGCGGAGGCCAGTCAGAAGCTAATCCATTTACAGGAACAAATACTTGGACCAATTTTACGGGAATTTCTTCAGGAAAATTTAAGCGTACTTATAATGATTTTTATAAAAACAGCTATGGTAATAATGATGAAGGAGCCTTTGGAGGATTCCCTGATTTATGCCATGCGGCACCCAATGTAAAGGACTGGCTTTGGCTGAGAGCTGATGGAGTTGGCAAATACTACAAAAACACTATGAAATTTGACGGCTGGAGATTTGACTATGTTAAAGGTTTTGGTCCTTGGGTTGTAAATGATTGGAATGCAAATGTAGGCGGATTTTCTGTTGGTGAATATTGGGATTCTAATGTAAATACACTTGAATGGTGGGCAAATAACGCGAATAGCTCTGTATTTGATTTTGCCTGCTACTACAAAATGAATGATGCCTTTGATGGAAATAATCTTGCGCTCCTAAATGATGATATGATGTGGAAACGTAATCCATACAAAGCGGTAACTTTTGTAACGAATCATGATACAGATGAAATCTGGAGCAAACTATTGGCTTATTCTTATATACTAACTCACGAAGGTTATCCAACAATTTTCTACAGAGATTACGAAGAATGGCTAGATAAAAACAAATTAAACAACTTGATTTGGATTCATAATAATAAAGCAACTGGAACAACTTCTATTTTATATTCTGATAATGACGAATATGTAGCGAGAAGAAATGGTTACAATGGAAATCCTGGATTGGTTGTCTATATTAATAATTCTGATGTCTGGCAGGAAAGATGGGTGCAGACCAATTGGGCCAGTACACAAATTAAAGATTTCACCGGAAATTCGACTTGGTATCCAACAACTCAAGCCGATAAATGGGTAAAAATACAATGTCCGCCAAAAGGATATTCAATTTGGTCAATTAATCAGTAATTTAAAATGACTATTGTAAGGCTGTTTTATAACAGCCTTATTTTTTTCCTTTAGACTTGAAAGAGAAAAACTGTTCCAATTTAAGAACTGAATATTTTTATTAAGCGGTAATTAATAGTATTTTTGCAACCTATTTATACGAAATATGAGCTTTTTAAAAGAAATACAACGCAGAAGAACATTTGGAATTATATCGCATCCCGATGCTGGTAAAACAACATTAACAGAAAAATTACTGTTATTTGGAGGTGCTATTCAGGAAGCAGGAGCCGTAAAGAATAACAAAATTAAAAAAGGAGCAACAAGTGACTTTATGGAAATCGAACGCCAAAGAGGTATTTCGGTTTCGACTTCTGTACTTGCTTTTAATTATAAAGACAAAAAAATCAATATCCTTGATACGCCAGGACACAAGGATTTTGCCGAAGATACATTTAGAACTTTAACCGCAGTTGATAGTGTAATTGTCGTTATCGACGTTGCAAAAGGGGTTGAGGAGCAGACAGAAAAATTAGTTGCTGTTTGCAGGATGCGTAATATTCCAATGATTGTTTTCATTAATAAATTAGATCGTGAAGGTAAAGATGCTTTTGATTTGATGGATGAAGTGGAACAAAAATTAGGTTTAACTGTTACACCTTTAAGTTTCCCTATCGGAATGGGTTACGATTTCCAAGGAATTTATAATTTATGGGAAGAAAACATCAATCTTTTTAGTGGAGACAGCCGAAAAAATATTGAGGAAACAATTGCTTTTTCTGATGTTCAAAACAATCCAGAACTAGATAAAATTGTTGGTCAAAAAGCTGCTGAAAAACTTCGTGAGGAATTAGAATTGATTGATGAAGTGTATCCAAAATTTGAACGTCAGGATTATCTTGACGGAAAAATCCAGCCTGTATTTTTTGGATCTGCTTTGAATAATTTCGGAGTTCGTGAATTACTGGATTGTTTCGTTACAATCGCTCCATCACCAAGGCCAAAAGATTCAGAAACTCGTTTAGTTGATCCGACCGAAGAAAAAATGTCTGGTTTTGTATTTAAAATACATGCCAACATGGATCCTAAGCACCGTGACCGTTTAGCTTTTATTAAAATTGTTTCGGGAACTTTCGAAAGAAACAAACCTTACTACCATGTCCGCCAGAAGAAAAATTTGAAATTCTCTAGTCCGAATGCCTTTTTCGCTGAGAAAAAAGAAATCGTTGATATTTCTTACCCAGGTGATATTGTGGGTTTACATGATACTGGAAATTTCAAAATTGGTGATACTTTAACAGAAGGAGAAGTGATGAGTTTTAAAGGAATTCCGAGTTTCTCTCCAGAGCACTTTAGATATATCAATAACGCTGATCCGATGAAAGCGAAACAATTGGACAAAGGTGTTGACCAATTAATGGACGAAGGTGTTGCTCAGCTATTTACTTTAGAAATGAACAACCGTAAAGTAATTGGAACTGTTGGAGCGCTTCAATATGAAGTTATTCAATACCGTTTAGAGCATGAATACGGTGCAAAATGTACTTATGAGAACTTCCCTGTTCATAAAGCGTGCTGGGTAAAACCTGATGATGCTAAGAATGAAGAATTCAAAGAATTTAAACGCATCAAACAAAAATTCTTAGCTCACGATAAATATGGTCAACTGGTGTTTTTAGCCGATTCTGACTTTACTATTCAAATGACTCAAAGTAAATATCCGAGTGTGAAATTATACTTTACATCAGAATTTGATTAATTCTTTTTTTGAAAAGAATATACAAAAAAGGCTGTCTAATAATTTTAGACAGCCTTTTTTATTTGCAATAAAAAAAGCGCTAATCTTAAAATTAACGCTTTTCTTTAATTTGAATTAAATCAACCTTACTAAGTCATTATATTTCAAAAATTAAATCATTCATAAAAACCAACAAATTACTTCAATACATTGATTTGAAAAAATTTAGTCGATTAAAGGAATTAAAATCTGATAAAATGCATTTAATGGGATTTCTCATAAAAAAAGCCCCTTAAAAAAGGGGCTTTAAAATTTATGCTTGTCCCGCAGGACCAAAATTAAGTGGTATTGGTGCTTGTTCTGTCTCTTTGATTTCGCCATGAGCTGCTTCAAATCGATGGATATTTTCACCTATTGCTCTTAATAATCTTTTAGCATGTTGTGGTGTCAAAACAATTCTTGACTTTACCTTGGCTTTAGGAATACCTGGCATAATGCTCACAAAATCTAAAACAAACTCTGATGATGAGTGATTAATAATCGCAAGATTAGAATAAATTCCTTCTGCGATAGTTTCGTCTAACTCAATATTAATTTGCTCTTGTTGTTGTTTCGGATTACTCATAGTTTCCTAATTAATAAATGTATTCTTCTTTATTAGCCATCATTTCGTTGTAATCGTCTTTAGATCCCACGATAGTGTTATCGTATTCTCTCATACCAGTTCCCGCAGGAATTCTGTGTCCAACAATTACATTTTCTTTTAATCCTTCTAAATCATCTACTTTACCAGCTACAGCAGCTTCGTTAAGTACTTTTGTTGTTTCTTGGAAAGAAGCAGCAGAGATGAATGATTTAGTTTGTAACGAAGCTCTTGTAATACCTTGAAGAACTGGCGTTGCAGTTGCAGTAATTACGTCTCTTGCTACAACAAGATTTCTATCATTTCGTTTCAACAATGAGTTTTCATCACGTAATTCACGAGGTGTAATAATCTGACCTGGTTTCAATACTGAAGAATCTCCAGCATCTTCAACTACTTTCATACCATACAATTTATCGTTTTGAACGATGAAATCTTTAGTATGAATTAATTGATCCTCTAAGAATAAAGTATCACCTGGATCCTGAACCCTTACTTTACGCATCATTTGACGAATAACTACCTCAAAGTGCTTGTCATTAATTTTTACCCCTTGTAAACGATATACCTCTTGAATTTCATTTACCAAGTACTGTTGAACAGCAGCTGGACCTTGAATTCTTAAGATATCATCTGGTGTAATTGCACCATCAGACAATGGAACTCCCGCTCTTACGAAGTCATTTTCTTGTACTAAGATCTGGCTAGAAAGTTTAACTAAATACTTTTTAATTTCACCAAATTTAGACTCGATAACGATCTCACGGTTACCTCTTTTAATCTTTCCGAAAGATACAACACCATCAATTTCAGATACAACTGCTGGGTTTGAAGGGTTACGAGCCTCAAGCAACTCAGTAATTCTTGGTAAACCTCCCGTGATATCGCCAGCTTTAGAAGAACGACGAGGGATTTTTACTAATACTTTACCTGCTTTAATTTTCTCACCATTTTCAACCATTAAGTGTGCACCTACTGGTAAGTTGTAAGAACGAATCAATTCACCTTCTTTACCGTAAACCAATAAAGTTGGGATTAATTTTTTGTTTCTAGCCTCAGAAATTACTTTTTCTTGGAAACCAGTCTGCTCATCGATCTCAACCATGAACGATTGTCCTTGCTCTAAATCTTCGTAAGCAATTTTACCAGTAAATTCAGAAACAATTACACCGTTATATGGATCCCATTTACAGATGACAGTTCCTTTAGCAACAGTATCTCCATCGTTAACAAAAATACTAGATCCGTAAGGAATGTTATGCGTATTTAAAACAATTCCAGTTTTCTCATCAACTAATTTTAATTCAGTTGAACGTGAAACTACGATATCAACAGAGTTACCTTCTCCGTCTTCTCCTTTAACTGTTTTTAAATCTTCAATTTCAAGTCTACCGTTAAATCTTGTAATAATACTAGATTCTTCAGAAATACCTCCAGCAACCCCTCCAACGTGGAACGTACGAAGTGTTAACTGTGTACCTGGCTCTCCAATAGACTGAGCTGCAATAACTCCGACAGCTTCACCTCTTTGTGTCATCTTACCAGTAGCTAAGTTTCTACCGTAACATTTAGCACAAATTCCTTTTAAAGCTTCACAAGTTAATGGAGATCTAACTTCTACTTTTTCAATTGGAGAAGCTTCGATAGTTCTCATAATTGATTCCGTAATTTGCTCTCCAGATTTAACCATTACTTCATTAGTAAGAGGATTAATAACATCTTGCAATGCAACACGTCCTAAAATTCTCTCTCCTAAAGATTCAACGATTTCCTCATTTTTCTTCAATGCAGCAACTTCAACACCTCTAAGAGTTCCACAATCTTCGATGTTAACAATAACATCTTGAGAAACGTCATGAAGTCTTCTTGTTAAGTAACCAGCATCAGCCGTTTTAAGAGCCGTATCCGCAAGACCTTTACGAGCACCGTGAGTAGAAATAAAGTACTCAAGGATCGATAGACCTTCCTTAAAGTTAGAAAGAATCGGGTTTTCAATAATCTCACCACCACCAGCAGTAGATTTTTTAGGCTTAGCCATCAAACCACGCATACCAGTTAACTGACGAATCTGTTCCTTAGAACCCCTCGCTCCAGAGTCAAGCATCATATATACAGAGTTGAAACCTTGCTGGTCTTCTCTAATATTTTTCATTGCTAATTCTGTTAACTGCGCATTTGCTGAAGTCCATACGTCAATAACTTGGTTGTAACGCTCGTTATTTGTGATAAGACCCATGTTATAGTTAGTTGAGATACCTTCAACTTGCTCTCTAGCATCTGCAATTAACTTAGTTTTTTGTTCTGGGATTCTAATATCACCTAAAGAGAATGATAAACCTCCTCTAAATGCGAATTTATAACCCATATCTTTCATATTATCCAAGAAAGCTGCCGTAGTAGGTACATCAGTCACACTTAAAATGTGTCCGATAATATCTCTAAGGTTTTTCTTAGTCAATACGTCATTGATATATCCAGCTGCCTCAGGTACTACTTCATTAAATAATACACGTCCTGCAGTTGTTTGAATAATTTGGTACACTAATTCTCCAGCCTCATTAAAATCTTTTGCTCTAATTTTCACACGAGCATTCAATTCTAATCTTCCTTCGTTTAATGCAATGTTTACTTCTTCAGCAGAATAGAAAGTCAAATCTTGACCTAAAATTTTGTGATCTTCTGTAGAAATACGCTCTTTGGTCATATAATATAGACCCAAGACCATGTCCTGAGAAGGTACAGTAATAGGCGCACCATTTGCAGGGTTCAAGATATTATGAGAAGCCAACATTAATAATTGAGCCTCTAAAATAGCCTCTGGCCCTAATGGTAAGTGAACCGCCATCTGGTCACCATCGAAATCGGCGTTGAAAGCCGTACATACTAATGGGTGTAATTGGATCGCTTTTCCTTCAATTAATTTTGGCTGAAAAGCTTGAATACCAAGTCTGTGCAAAGTAGGAGCACGGTTAAGTAATACTGGGTGTCCTTTAATTACATTTTCAAGGATATCCCAAACTACTGGCTCTTTTTTGTCAATGATTTTCTTTGCAGATTTTACTGTTTTTACAATACCTCTTTCGATCAATTTACGGATAACGAATGGTTTGTATAATTCAGAAGCCATATCTTTTGGCAATCCGCACTCATATAATTTTAACTCTGGACCAACGACAATTACCGAACGAGCAGAATAATCCACACGTTTTCCTAAAAGGTTTTGACGGAAACGTCCTTGCTTACCTTTTAATGAGTCAGATAATGATTTTAATGGTCTGTTAGATTCTGTTTTTACAGCAGAAGCTTTACGTGTGTTGTCAAATAATGAATCAACAGATTCTTGTAACATACGTTTCTCGTTTCTTAAGATAACTTCTGGAGCTTTAATCTCCATTAATCTTTTTAAACGGTTGTTACGGATGATTACACGACGATATAAATCGTTCAAATCTGAAGTTGCAAAACGACCTCCATCAAGTGGCACAAGCGGACGTAATTCTGGCGGGATAACTGGAACCACTTTCATAATCATCCATTCTGGACGGTTCTCGCGGTTTTCGTTAGACTCACGGAAAGACTCAACAACTTGTAATCTTTTTAAAGCTTCAGTTTTACGTTGTTTAGATGTTTCGTTGTTAGCGCTGTGTCTTAATTCATAAGATAAAGCATCTAAGTCAATACGAGCTAATAAATCCATGATACACTCTGCTCCCATTTTGGCAACAAATTTATTTGGATCTAAATCATCTAAATATTGGTTTTCTTGTGGAAGAGTATCTAAAATATTTAAATATTCTTCTTCAGTTAAGAAATCTAATCTTTGTAAAGATTCTCCATCTGCATTTTTAGCAATACCAGCTTGGATTACTACGTATCTTTCGTAGTAAATGATCATATCTAATTTCTTAGATGGAAGACCAAGGATATAACCAATTTTGTTTGGAAGAGAACGGAAATACCAGATATGAGCAATTGGCACAACAAGGTTGATGTGTCCTACTCTATCACGACGTACTTTTTTCTCAGTAACTTCAACACCACAACGGTCACAGATGATACCTTTGTAACGAATTCTTTTATATTTACCACAAGCACACTCAAAATCCTTAACAGGTCCGAAGATTCTTTCGCAGAAAAGTCCGTCACGCTCAGGCTTGTGCGTTCTATAGTTGATAGTTTCCGGCTTTAAAACCTCTCCTCTTGATTCTTTCAAGATAGATTCTGGTGAAGCCAATCCAATTGAGATTTTATTAAATCTTTTAACTGGATTTTTATCTTTATTGTTTCTGTTATTCATCATAGTTTTTACTATTGATTTATTTGCAATTAAAAAATTGATTTTAGATTTATAATCTACTCTTTTAGAATAAAGAGTTAATCATTCAGCTACTACCTCGGGTTACTTCTCTAAACCTCAAAATTAAATTTGAAGTGCTAGTTATAAAATGCCTCGCATTTTTATAAAAAATCGGAACGGTTTACGGGTATAAATCTTTAAAAACTTTATAAATGAGTAATCAGTCCCATTAAATAATGAGACTGATTACAAAACTTTTTTTATTCTTCTAAACGAATGTCTAGTCCAAGACCTTTCAATTCGTGCATCAATACATTGAATGATTCTGGTAAACCTGGTTCTGGCATAGATTCTCCTTTAACGATAGCCTCGTAAGTTTTAGCTCTACCAATAACGTCATCAGACTTAACAGTTAAGATCTCACGTAAAGTACTTGACGCACCATAAGCCTCAAGTGCCCAAACCTCCATCTCTCCAAAACGCTGACCTCCAAATTGAGCCTTACCTCCAAGTGGCTGCTGCGTAATCAATGAGTATGGTCCGATAGAACGTGCGTGCATCTTATCATCAACCATGTGCCCTAATTTAAGCATGTAAATTACACCCACAGTTGCTTTTTGTGCAAAACGCTCTCCAGTTCCACCATCATAAAGGTATGTATGTCCAAAACGTGGTACGTTAGCCTCATCAGTCAAAGCATTGATTTCGTCAAGAGAAGCACCGTCAAAAATTGGAGTAGCAAATTTTCTACCCAAGTTCATACCAGCCCATCCAAGAACAGTTTCATAAATCTGACCAATGTTCATACGTGAAGGTACCCCAAGTGGATTCAATACGATATCTACTGGTGTTCCGTCTTCTAAGAAAGGCATATCTTCATGACGAACGATTCTAGCAACAATACCTTTGTTACCGTGACGACCTGCCATTTTATCCCCTACTTTCAGTTTACGTTTCTTAGCAATATAAATCTTAGCTAATTTCAAGATTCCAGATGGTAATTCGTCTCCAACTGTAATAGTGAATTTTTCTCTTCTTAAAGATCCTTGTAAGTCGTTCAGCTTAATTTTATAGTTATGAATTAAATCATTAACCATTTTATTTGTAGCGTCATCAGCAACCCATTGACCTTTGCTTAAGTGAGCAAAATCTTCTACTGCGTAAAGCATTTTCTGAGTATATTTTTTACCTTTTGGTAAAACTTCTTCACCCAAATCATTCATTACACCTTGAGATGTTTTTCCGTTAACAATCAAGAATAATTTTTCAACTAATCTGTCTTTTAATTCAACAAATTTAGTTTCAAACTCCATTTCTAAAGCGCCTAAGGCATCTTTATCTTGAGTACGTTTACGTTTATCTTTTACGGCTCTTGCAAATAATTTTTTGTCAAGAACTACACCATGTAAAGATGGAGAAGCTTTTAATGAAGCATCTTTTACATCACCTGCCTTATCCCCGAAAATTGCACGAAGCAATTTCTCTTCTGGAGTAGGATCTGATTCTCCTTTTGGTGTAATTTTTCCGATCAAAATGTCGCCAGGTTTAACCTCTGCTCCAATTCTAATCATACCGTTTTCATCTAAATCTTTAGTAGCTTCTTCAGAAACGTTAGGAATATCGTTTGTTAACTCTTCGTTTCCTAACTTAGTATCTCTAACCTCTAATGAATAATCATCAACGTGGATAGAAGTAAAAATATCATCACGAACTACTTTTTCAGAAATTACAATCGCATCCTCGAAGTTATACCCTTTCCATGGCATGAACGCAACTTTTAAGTTTCTACCTAAAGCTAATTCTCCATTTTGAGTAGCATATCCTTCAGACAATACTTGTCCAGGAACAACTCTATCACCTTTTCTTACGATAGGTTTCAAGTTGATACTTGTACCTTGATTGGTTTTTCTAAATTTAATTAAGTTGTAAGTTTTCTCATCAGCATCAAAACTAACCATTCTCTCGTCTTCTGTACGATCGTATTTAATAGTAATGATGTTAGCATCAACATACTCAACAGTACCATGCCCTTCAGCATTGATTAATACTCTTGAATCTGAAGCTACTTGACGCTCTAAACCTGTACCTACAATTGGTGCTTCAGGACGGATCAAAGGAACTGCCTGACGCATCATGTTTGATCCCATCAACGCACGGTTCGCATCATCATGCTCCAAGAAAGGAATTAAAGATGCAGAAATCGATGCAATTTGGTTAGGAGCAACGTCTGTATAATGTACTGATGTTGGTTCAACAACTGGAAAGTCACCTTCCTCACGAGCAATAACATTGCTAGCTGTAATTTTACCAGAAGCATCCATTTCAATGTTTGCCTGAGCAATCATTTTTCCTTCTTCTTCTTCAGCACTTAAATAAATAGGTGTACTTTCTAAATCAACTACACCATCAGTAACTTTACGGTAAGGAGTCTCAATGAATCCCATTCCGTTTACTTTTGCATAAACACCAAGAGATGAAATCAAACCAATGTTTGGCCCCTCAGGAGTTTCAATCGGACATAAACGACCATAGTGAGTATAGTGAACGTCACGAACCTCGAAACCAGCTCTCTCTCTCGAAAGTCCACCAGGTCCAAGTGCAGAAAGTCTTCTTTTGTGTGTAATCTCAGCTAATGGATTCGTTTGATCCATAAATTGAGATAACTGGTTAGTACCAAAGAAAGAGTTGATAACTGATGATAATGTTTTAGCATTAATCAAATCAATTGGTGTAAACACCTCGTTATCTCTAACGTTCATTCTCTCACGAATAGTTCTAGCCATACGTGCTAAACCAACACCGAATTGTTGAGACAATTGTTCACCAACTGTTCTAACACGACGGTTTGATAAGTGATCGATATCATCAATCTCTGCTTTAGAGTTAATTAATTCAATCAAATATTTTACGATTGTAATGATATCTTCTTTAGTAAGCACTTGCTTATCCATTGGGATATCTAAATCTAATTTTTTGTTCATTCTGTAACGACCTACTTCACCTAAGTTGTAACGTTGATCAGAGAAGAACAATTTATCTATAATACCACGAGCAGTTTCCTCATCAGGCGGTTCAGCGTTACGCAACTGACGGTAAATGTGCTCTACAGCTTCTTTTTCAGAGTTTGTTGGATCTTTTTGTAACGTATTGTGGATAATAGCATAATCTGCTTGGTTATTATCCTCTTTGTGTAACAAGATAGATTTAACGTTAGAATCGATGATCTCTTCAACATTATCTTTGTCGATAATAGTATCACGATCAAGGATGATTTCGTTACGTTCGATAGAAACTACCTCTCCAGTATCTTCATCAACGAAATCCTCATGCCATGTATTCAATACACGTGCAGCAAGTCTTCTTCCAATATATTTTTTAATTCCTGTTTTAGAAACTTTAATTTCTTCAGCTAAGTCGAAAATTTCAAGGATATCCTTATCTCTTTCGAATCCAATCGCACGGAATAAAGTTGTTACAGGTAATTTTTTCTTTCTATCGATATAAGCGTACATTACACTATTAATATCAGTAGAAAATTCTATCCAAGAACCTTTAAAAGGAATTACTCTGGCAGAATATAGTTTTGTTCCATTTGCGTGGAATGATTGCCCAAAGAAAACCCCAGGAGAACGGTGTAATTGAGATACTACCACACGCTCAGCACCATTAATAACAAAGGTACCACTTGGAGTCATATAAGGAATTGTCCCAAGATAAACATCTTGCACAATAGTTTCAAAATCTTCGTGTTCTGGATCTGTACAGTATAGTTTCAACCTAGCTTTTAAAGGCACACTATAAGTAAGACCTCTCTCTATACATTCTTGAATTGTATAACGTGGTGGATCTACAAAATAATCTAGGAACTCCAATACAAAGTTATTTCTTGTATCTGTGATCGGAAAGTTTTCCATGAAGGTGTTGTATAACCCTTCGTTGCCTCTTTCGTCAGATTTCGTTTCTAATTGAAAGAAATCTTTAAAAGATTTAACCTGAACATCTAAGAAATCTGGATAGTCAGGAATATTTTTTGTAGAGGCAAAATTCAATCTTTCAGTCTGATTTGTTATCATCAATGGACAAAATTTTGATTAAAAAAAAGTAATTTTTTGTGTAAACACACACTGTTTAATCTATACTTTCTTATTATAATCAATACATCTTTAAAAATAAACTGTAAAAAAGAGTTCAATTTTTTGTCTTCGTATTGATCAAAAACTTTTTCGTATTTTAAACTATTTGATAATAAAACTTGATCTATTTTATTATACGAAAAATGGTTTAGACCCTTGGATGGTTACATCCAAGGTCTAAACCTAGTTCTAAACTGTGTTTTGTTATTTTAACTCAACAACAGCTCCAGCTTCTTCTAATGCTTTTTTAAGACCTTCAGCCTCTTCTTTAGAAACACCTTCTTTAACGTTACTTGGAGCACCGTCAACTACATCTTTAGCTTCTTTAAGACCTAAACCTGTAAGTTCTTTAACTAATTTTACAACAGCTAATTTAGAAGCTCCAGCTTCTTTTAATACAACTGTAAATTCAGTTTGTGCTTCTTCAGCAGCACCTTCTCCACCACCAGCAGCAACTACTACAGCTGCAGCAGCAGGCTCGATACCATACTCGTCTTTTAATATTGTTGCTAATTCGTTAACTTCTTTAACTGTTAAGTTAACTAATTGTTCTGCGAATTGTTTCAAATCTGCCATTTTTTCTATCGTTTAAAATGATTTGTAAAATTATATTTTGTTTATTGTGCGCTATTTAAGCAGTAAGAGAAAACTCTCTTACAATAATTATTATGCTTCAGCTTCCTCTTCGCTACCAGCGAATTTGTTTTGCAAAGCAGAAATAATTCTTTGAGCTGGAGATTGTAACAATCCAATAAGCTCTCCAAGAAGTTCCTCTTTAGATTTAATAGTTGCTAATGCATCTAATTGATTATCTCCAATATAAACTTCATTATTAATGAAAGCACCTTTTAAAACTGGTTTATCAGATTTCTTACGGAAATCTTTGATAATTTTTCCAGGAGCATTAGCCACATCAGAAATGAATATAGCACTATTACCAGTCAATACTGAAGGTAAATCACCATAGTCATTAGCAGAAGCTTCCATTGCTTTTGCAAGCAAAGTGTTCTTAACAACTTCTAATTTGATTCCTGCTTTAAAACAAGCTCTACGTAAGTTTGAAGTTGTTTCTGCGTTTAATCCAGAAATATCAGATACATAAATGATATTTGTACCAGCTAACTGCGCAGTTAAATTTTCAATCGCGATTGATTTTTCTTCTCTAGTCATACTAAAAATTTTTAACTACCAATTATACTGCTTTAGGATCCAATGCAATAGCTGGACTCATAGTGCTTGTAAGGTGAATACCTTTAATGTATGTACCTTTAGCAGCAGTTGGTTTAAGTTTTATTAATGTTTGAATAATTTCGTGTGCGTTGTCAACAATTTGCTCAGCTCCAAAAGAAACTTTACCAATTCCTGCGTGAACGATACCAGTTTTATCAACTTTAAAGTCAATTTTACCAGCTTTAACCTCTTGAACAGCTTTAGCAACATCCATAGTTACTGTACCTGTTTTAGGGTTTGGCATTAAACCTCTAGGTCCTAAAATACGACCTAATGGACCTAATTTACCCATAACAGCAGGCATAGTAATGATCACATCAACATCTGTCCAACCGTCTTTAATTTTTTGTAAATAATCGTCAAGACCTACATAATCAGCCCCAGCTTCTTTAGCTTCCGCTTCTTTATCTGGAGTAACCAATGCTAATACTTTAACGTCTTTACCTGTTCCGTGAGGTAATGTAACCACACCTCTAACCATTTGATTCGCTTTTCTTGGATCTACACCCAAGCGAACTGCGATATCAACAGACTCATCAAATTTTGCAGAAGCAACTACTTTTATTAATGCAGCAGCATCTTTAAGAGAGTATAATTTGTTCTTTTCAATTTTTGAAGCAGCCTCTTTTTGCTTTTTTGTTAATTTTGCCATGTCTTTTTCTTAATTAAAAAGGAGCGTCTCCTGATACAGTTATACCCATAGATCTAGCTGTTCCAGCAACCATACTCATTGCAGCTTCCACAGTGAAAGCGTTTAAGTCTGGCATTTTGTCTTCAGCAATAGTTCTAATTTGTTCCCAAGTAACGCTAGCTACTTTTTTACGATTAGGCTCACCAGAACCAGATTTTAGCTTTGCAGCTTCCATTAACTGAACCGCCGCTGGAGGAGTCTTAACAACAAAATCAAATGATTTGTCTTTGTACACAGTGATTTGCACTGGACAAATTTTGCCAGGTTTATCTTGAGTTCTAGCATTAAACTGCTTACAAAACTCCATGATATTAACCCCAGCAGCTCCTAAAGCAGGTCCAACCGGTGGCGACGGGTTCGCAGCACCTCCCTTAACTTGTAGTTTAACTACCTTACTAATTTCTTTAGCCATTTTTAAAAAATTTAACACTGCAATCAATGGAAGCGATTACAATGGTTATTATAGTGTAACAAAAAATTATACTTTTTCTACTTGCATAAAGCTTAATTCCAATGGAGTTTTTCTTCCGAAAATCTTTACCATAACCTCAAGTTTACGCTTCTCTTCATTGATTTTTTCAACAGAACCATTAAATCCGTTAAAAGGACCATCAATAACCTTAACAGTCTCACCAACACTAAATGGTATAGATCTTGTATCCGTATTTACTGCCAATTCATCTACCTTACCTAACATACGGTTAACCTCAGAAAGCCTCAAAGGAACAGGTTCCCCACCCTTCGTTTCTCCTAAAAAACCAATAACACTAGTAATTGACTTAATAATATGAGGTATCTCACCAACCAAGTTGGCTTCGATCATAACATATCCAGGAAAATAAACTTTATCCTTAGACATTTTCTTTCCCTCTTTTACAGTAACTACTTTTTCTGTAGGCACTAAAACCTGGGAAACATAATCACCCATACCTAATCTGGCAATTTCAGTTTCGATATAAGCTTTGACTTTATTTTCTTGTCCGCTTACCGCTCTAACTACATACCATTTTTTCACATTATTATCTGCCATCACAAAAAAATTATCCTTTTAACCAGTTAAAAAATCCAGCCAAAGCTTTTGCAAAAAATTCATCTACTCCCCATGTTGCCAAAGCGAATAAGATAGAAAATACAGCCACAACAATTGTCAATTTTTGAACTTCAGCCCAAGCTGGCCAAGTAACATTTGACTTTAACTCTTCGAAAGCCTCTGATAAATAATTAGTAACTTTTGTCATTTGATATATTTTTTTATTGCACGGGCGGAGGGATTCGAACCCCCATCAACGGTTTTGGAGACCGCTATTCTACCCTTGAACTACGCCCGTAATTAAAAGCCAGTGACTTCATTAAGAAAGTCAACTGGCTTTTTAATATTTATAGAAATTATTCTAAAATTTCAGTAACCTGACCAGCACCTACTGTTCTACCACCTTCACGGATAGCAAAACGTAAACCTACGTTCATTGCGATTGGGCTTAATAAAGCAACCTCAATTGTCAAGTTATCACCTGGCATTACCATCTCTACACCTGCTGGTAAAGAAATAACTCCTGTTACGTCAGTTGTACGTACGTAGAACTGTGGACGGTAGTTATTATGGAATGGAGTGTGACGTCCACCTTCTTCTTTTTTCAAGATATAAACCTCTGCTTTGAATTTAGCGTGTGGTTTTACTGAACCTGGCTTAATAATAACCATACCTCTTTTGATATCAGCTTTATCAATACCTCTTAACAATAAACCTACGTTATCTCCTGCTTCTCCTCTATCAAGGATTTTACGGAACATCTCAACTCCTGTAATAGTAGAAGTTAATTTTTCAGCTCCCATACCAATGATTTCAACAGGATCTCCTGTATTAGCAATACCAGTTTCGATACGACCTGTAGCAACAGTTCCACGACCTGTAATTGTAAATACATCCTCTACTGGCATCAAGAATGGTTTAGCTACGTCACGTACTGGCTCTTCGATCCAAGCATCAACAGCATCCATTAATTCTAAAATTTTAGGAACCCATGCAGCATCATTATTCAATCCACCTAAAGCAGAACCTTGAATAACTGGACCATTATCTCCATCATATTCGTAGAAAGATAATAAATCTCTAATTTCCATCTCAACAAGCTCTAACAACTCAGCATCATCAACCATATCCACTTTGTTCATGAAAACAACGATTCTTGGAATACCAACCTGACGACCTAAAAGGATGTGCTCACGAGTTTGTGGCATTGGACCATCTGTAGCAGCAACTACTAAGATAGCTCCGTCCATTTGAGCTGCTCCAGTAACCATATTCTTTACGTAATCCGCGTGACCTGGACAGTCAACGTGAGCGTAGTGACGGTTAGCTGTTTCATACTCTACGTGTGATGTATTAATAGTAATACCTCTTTCTTTCTCCTCTGGAGCGTTATCGATTTGATCAAACGATTTTGCTTGACAGTAACCAGCATCTGACAATACTTTTGTAATTGCAGCAGTTAATGTAGTTTTTCCGTGATCCACGTGTCCAATTGTACCTATGTTTAAGTGCGGTTTGGAACGATTAAAATTCTCCTTTGCCATTTTACTTAATTTTTAATCTTAGTTATATATTAATTTTCAATTTCCTACTTACTTGAGCCAATGTCGGGATTTGAACCCGAGACCTCTTCCTTACCAAGGAAGCACTCTACCCCTGAGCTACACCGGCAGAGAGTTCTGATTTTAGATCTGAATTTAGATTTCAGATTTCAAAAACCTAAAACCCAAAATCTCACCTTCTTTTTTTTGTGGGGAGAGCAGGATTCGAACCTGCGAAGTTCACACAGCAGATTTACAGTCTGCCCTCGTTGGCCGCTTGAGTATCTCCCCTAATTTTTTAATTCCATTATTTTAAGAACTAATTTCAAATCGCATTTGAAACTTTTTTGAGCCGATAGAGGGACTCGAACCCACGACCTGCTGATTACAAATCAGCTGCTCTAGCCAGCTGAGCTACATCGGCGAATGCATTAAAAAAGTCCGCTATTTCTAACGGACTGCAAATGTAGGTATTTTATCTTTTAATCAAAACATTTTTTAAAAAAAATTTCAATTAAATATGTGCTCTTATTTTTTCTTTCCTTTTTACAAGCAAACGTTCTAAAGATTCTGCAGAAAGCTCAACCGCTTCCTCAAATGTCTTACACTGTTTTTTTACTAAAAAATCATCACCAGGAACATTAATCTTTATCTCCACCACCTTATTCTCCTTATCACTTGTTCTTTCAACTTTTAAAAAAACATCTGAAGAAACTACTCGATCGTAGTATTTTTCTAACTTATCCATTCTTTCCTGAATAAAATCGACCAATTTTCTGTCGACAGTAAAATTAACTGCATGAACATCTACCTTCATAATACAAATTTTAGGATTTAACATTTAGAATTATCACTTATTTCTAGGATGCGCACCTTTATATACTTTCTTAAGCTCCGCCAAACTATTATGAGTATAAACCTGTGTTGACGCCAAACTAGAATGCCCCAATAACTCTTTAACTGAATTCAAATCTGCCCCATTATTCAATAAGTGTGTTGCAAAAGTATGACGAAGCACATGCGGACTTTTCTTCACCTTTTCTGAGACCCTACTAAAGTATGAATTTATTAATCGATAAACAAAAGATTCACTCAATTTTAACCCTTTTTTCGAAATAAAAAAATAGTCCGAATCTATAATATTCTCCAAATCATCACGCTCCTTTATATATGAATCAATCTGATTTTGTATAATCGGCAAAATAGGAATAATACGTTCTTTGTTTCTTTTCCCTAAAACCTTTATGACACCTGCAGATCGATCTACATTTTTAATCATTAAATGTATTAGTTCTGCACGACGCATTCCCGTAACATAAAACATCTCAATAATAAGCTTATCACGAACTTCCTCAAAACCAACCGGAACTTCTATTTCAACCAGTAAATCTTTTAATTCTTTTTCCGAAAAAGGCACCTGAACAACTTTTGGCGTTTTCAAGGACTTATGCTTCAGCATTGGATTTACCTCAATTTGTTTTGATTTCAAAAGAAATTTATAAAATGCTTTTAGGGAAGCCATTTTTCTATTAACCGTAACATTCGAAACATCTTGATCTACCAAAAAAACAATCCAGCTTCTTACCTGACCATAATTTACAGCATCAATATTATCTTGATCAAAAGATTCAGAGATAAATGATTCAAAAGAGATAATATCATTTAGATACGCCCCAACCGTATGAGGAGAATATTTTTTCTCCAGCAAAAGATAATCTCTAAAAGCATCTTTATTTGTTTTCATCCAAATTAAATCTAAAAATTACGCATAAAAAAACCGTTAGCATCAAAATTAAAACATTTTGACTACTAACGGTAATTATTTCTGAAAAGCTAATATTAACTTTCTAAACTATCTTTCAAACCTTGAATGTAAGCAGCTTTTTGAATTTGAGCTCTTTTTACAACAGATGGCTTAATAAAAGCAGTACGTGCTCTTAATTGACGAACAGTTCCTGTTTTATCAAATTTTCTTTTATAGCGCTTTAATGCTCTATCGATATTTTCTCCGTCTTTAATTGGTATAATTAACATAATATAGACACCTCCTCTCGTTAAGGCTGCAAATGTAAATATTAATTATGAATTATGAGTTATAAATTATGAATATTTTTCAGAAGAGAAAAAAGATTAAAGAAAAAGGAAAATAAGCCTATTACCTATTTACTCTTTCAATAAATTTCTTGAAATAACTAATTTTTGAATTTCAGTTGTTCCTTCGCCAATAGTACATAGTTTCGAATCTCTATAGAACTTTTCTACTGGAAAATCTTTTGTATAACCATATCCCCCATGAATTTGAACAGCATCGCTAGCTACTTTAACGCAGGCTTCAGACGCATACATTTTTGCCATTGCTCCCAATGTAGTTACTGGCTTATGCTGTTGTTTCAAGAAAGCCGCTTTATGCAGTAACAACTCAGAGGCTTCAATCTCAGTTGCCATGTCTGCCAATTTAAAAGAAATTCCCTGAAAATTACTTATAGGCTGGCCGAATTGATGCCTTTCTTTTGAATATTTTAATGCAGCCTCGTAAGCTCCTTTTGCTATTCCTAAAGATAAAGCTCCGATGGAAATCCTGCCTCCATCTAAAATTTTCATCGCCTGAACAAAGCCCTGCCCTACTTCTCCTAATCTATTTTCATCCGGCACACGACAATTGTCAAAAACTAATTCCGCCGTTTCGCTTGCCCTCATTCCTAATTTATTTTCTTTTCTGCCTGATGAAAAACCCGGCATTCCTTTTTCAAAAACAAAAGCAGTCATTCCTTTCGAATCTCCTTTTTCACCAGTTCGTACAACAACAACTGCAATATCACCAGAAATTGCGTGTGTTATAAAGTTTTTTGCACCATTTACTATCCAATGATCGCCATCTTTTACAGCGGTCGTATTCATTCCTCCTGCATCAGAACCTGTATTATGTTCTGTCAGCCCCCACGCTCCTATAAATTCAGCTGTTGCTAATTTTGGGAGCCATTTTTTCTTTTGTTCTTCGTTCCCAAAGGTTAAAATATGATTGGTACATAAAGAATTATGCGCCGCAACTGACAATCCTATCGAAGGATCTACTTTTGAAATCTCTTCAATTATAGTAACATATTCATGATATCCTAAACCTGAACCTCCATATTCTTCGGGAACCAAAACTCCCATAAAACCCATTTCTCCAAGTTGCTTGAATAATGGGATTGGGAAAATCTGCGATTCATCCCACTCCATTATATAAGGTCTAATATTTTTTTCAGCAAAATCTTTTATAGACTGAGCTATCATCAACTGCGTGTCGTTATAATCAAAGTTCATTCGTTACTTTCTTTTAGTACTCCAAATATAAACTAATTATTTTTGCTTTTTCAACAGGAAAATCTTTAATTTTTGCTAAATCCTCAATATTAGCAAAATCTCCATTCATACTTCTGTAGGTAACGATCTGTTTTGCGAGTGCATATTTGAAATATGGAAACTGAGACAATTCCTTTAGAGACGCATTATTTATATCTATTTTTTTTAACGTCGAAGGAATTATGACTTTAAAATGCTTGTTTAATTCACTTATAACTTCTGGAGAAAGCCCCCAAATTTCGTTCATTTGATCCATTGACACAAAACCACCCAATACTTCTTTTTGCCGCAGTATTCTAGACGATAAGCCTTCTCCAATTCCATAAATTTTTATTAAATCTTCTTGGGTTGCCTGATTGATATCTAGTATCTCAAACTTTTCCACTTTCTTTGAAAAGCTCTTTTGAGCATATTCTATTTTTTCTGTTTTGAAATGTGTTCTATTCTGAACCCAATCTGGAAACTTAAATAAAGGAGAAATTTTATTTAATAATGAATCTGAAATTCCGGTGACTTTTTGAAATTCTTCTGGAGAATTAACATACTTATTTTCTTTGCGAAATGCCATTAAACGATCGATTTGTTCGACTGACATACCCAGTTTATAACCTTTGTAATCGGAAATAAAATTTGGATTAAAAAGATAAGTAACTGGTTTGTTGTTTTTCTGAACAAATTTTTCATTATCAATTTCTGATTGTAGCGATAGCCACTCGTTTTTTGCTAAGCTTTGATTTTCAGAGATATTAAAATCAGAAAAGAAGTAAATCGACTGCAATATTATCATAATACAAAAAAGAAATACCAAACCAGTTCGCTGGTATTTTGTAAAATGAAAATAATGCTGTAAATGTTTAAAATTCATACTAATAAAGAGCTTCAAATTTGCAATTAACAGACAAAGAAAGAAAAATCTTTCAAATTTATAAAGAAAATTAGTAAGAAAATAGTTTTTAAAAAAATTATCAAATCTTACACAAATGAGCAATTAATTTAATGAATATCAACACTTGCAGAAATTTTATTGAGAGTCCTATAAAAAAAATGAATTATTTATAACTTAAAACATGATAAATGTTTTTATTTTTTACAAAAAACAATACATTTGGAGCTTAATAACAAATAAACCAATATAATAGTATGTCAATTTGGAGAGTTAAACCAATATCAGCCTTTGAAGCCGATATAAAAAAGAGTAATTTAAAGAGAGTTCTTGGAAAATGGAGTCTTACTGCGATTGGAGTTGGTGCCATTATCGGTGGAGGTATTTTTGTACTTACTGGTACTGGAGCTTATTATCATGCAGGTCCGGCTTTAGCAGTTTCGTTTATCATTGCGGGTATTGCCTGCGTTTTTGCGGCTCTTTGCTATTCTGAATTTGCCTCGATATTACCTGTTGAAGGATCGGCTTACGCTTATGCTTATGGTACAATCGGAGAAATTTTTGCCTGGATAATTGGATGGGGGCTTATTCTAGAATATGCAATGGGATCTATGACGGTCGCCGTTTCCTGGTCAGGATACTTTAATAAATTGCTCAAAATGTTTCACATCAAACTTCCTGACTGGCTTACAACCGATCCTGCAAGTTACACTGGAGAAGGTTTTTCAATGAACCTTCCTGCTTTCTTGATCGTTATTTTAGTTATTTCATTACTAATTAAAGGAACAAAAAGTGCTGCGAAAGCGAATAACGCGATTGTTATTCTTAAAGTTTCTGCCGTAATTTTTGTAATTATCGCTGGTCTTTTCTTTATAAATACAGCTAACTGGCATCCATTTATTCCTGAAGCTACTCAAATTGTTGAGAAAGAAACTACTCACAACGCATATGGAATTGGAGGAATTGTTTCTGGAGCTGCAGCGATTTTCTTTGCGTATGTTGGTTTTGATGCTGTCTCTACACAAGCTGGTGAAGCTATTAATCCTAAAAAAGATGTTCCGTTTGCAATCATTGCTTCTTTATTAATTTGTACAACTTTATACATTCTTGTTTCATTAGTTTTAACAGGAATGATGAATTACCAAGATTTTAACCCACTAGGAAAATATCCAGAAGCTATTAAAGCTCCAGTTGCTTACGCTTTTGATATTGCGGGACAAGGCTGGGCTGGATTTATTATTACAGTTGCTGCTACAATTGGTTTAGTTTCTGTATTAATGGTGATGATTATGGGACAATCTAGAATTTTCCTTGGAATGTCTAAAGATGGTTTAATTCCAGCTGTTTTTTCTAGAGTAAATCCTCTTTCTGGAACACCAAAAACCAATTTAATGATTTTAGGCGGTATTATTGCAACCGTTGCTGCATTTACACCAATTAATAAGTTAGCAGATATGACAAGTTTTGGTACTTTGTTTGCCTTTACAATGGTTTGTATCGCTGTTTGGATCTTGAGAGTTAAACAACCTGGATTGAATAGAACTTTTAAAGTTCCTGCTTTACCAGTTATTGCGGTTTTAGGAATTTCTATTAATACTTACCTAATTATTAATCTAAGCTTAGACGCTCAATTGTTGTCGTTAGGATGGCTTGCTATTGGTATTCTAGTTTATTTTGGATACAGTAAGAAACGATCTAAACTTAACAACGAAATTGAAGAATAAAATAATATCTCAAAAAAAAGCTCCAAATTAAATTTGGAGCTTTTTTTATAAATCAAATACTGATGTTCTTTTTGATCGAATTAAATCTTTTAATCTAATCCAAAAAGCCAGCGTTAGGTAGACTCCAAATCCTAATCCTGCAGTAACAAAAGATATATAGATAAAAAACAGTCTTACGCTTGTAACACGCATTCCTAGTTTATCTGCCAATCTTGACGAAACATGAAAACCGTATTTTTCGAAAAAGAATTTAAGTTTTAAAATTGCTGACATTTGTTATTTTAGATTTTAGACTAAAGTTTTGAGATTCCTTAGCATTCGCTTAGAATTACAAAAGTACAAATTATCTCATTACCTCTTTTCTAATTTTCTAATTCGAATTATTTTTAAGAAGTTCTATCCCCAAAGCGCAATTTAAGCAAGCTTTCTTATTGCAGTATTCGTTTTTGAGCTCTAGTAATGTCTGACTCTCAAATGCACTTTGAGCCTTTATTCCGAACAAAGTAAATTTGTCTATAATTGCATTTTTTTCGGGAGCAACTTCATTCATAAAATCAATCAAATTTTCTGAAATCTCTTCTCCCATCATAAATGAGTAAGCAAACTGAAGCGGTATTATAGTGTTTACAACAATTAAATCTAAAAATGATTTTGATAGGACTTTTGCTTTTCTTGGACTTTCTTTATCAAATTGGTAATGGTTTTGCCAATATAGACTTGCTGAAATATTTAATAATTCATAAACGCTTTTTAGAGATTTCAATTCAATAATTTTAGAAAACAAATTTTGATGTTTATGATATAAACCTGCCAATTGAGAAAGTCGAATTGTAGGGAAATTATCAGGACGAAGCTTAAAAAACTGCACTGGGAAAACAATTGTTTTTTCTAATTGATATTTATGGAGTAAGTAATAATATCTAAACTTTAGATCTTCAAAATAAAGATCTTCTTTTTCCGATTCTAACAAACCTGCAGTTCCAAAAAGCAATGCTTCTAGATTCTCTATTTCAAAACTTTCCTTTCTTATAATTGAAAATGGAATTGCTTTGGATATTTGTAAAAAGCAAGTTCCGTTTGTATTTAAACCAAAATTCTTTGCTAATAGACAAAATAAAACTGCTTCCCAATCTTGATTAGTTTCTTCCAATAATTCTTGAATAAACTTTGATTTACGCTCTAAACGCTCAAAAAAAAGTCTTTCCTGCCAGCTTTTCAAAACAAAATCATTAATGTCTTTTATCTGTTTCTCGCAAGAAATCCATGTTTTAGGCGAAAGCAATGACTGGTAATTATCAACTACTTCCTTTGCAACATAATCTTGAAGAACTAAAACGGGTATTTCGGTATTATCTTCCCTAAAAATAGGAGTATCATTTTCCCAAACCACATGAAGAATTACGTTTGTATATGAAGGATCTTTTTCGTGATTGTGTAAATACCAATCAGAAGATTTTAAATGTATTTCTACATTGCCCGCCCATTTTTGATTTCCAATTTTAATATGAGCATTAAAAAAATCCGGTCCCGAAAGTTCTAAATAATCTCCAGTTTTTATAATGGTAATTACCTCGCCTTGAACAGTTTTCAAATTCAAAAGATCAAACTTCTTGAATTTCCAGAGGTAATGAAGAAAGTCTTCTCTCATTTTTAGATTTTAAAATATTACAAAATCTAAAAATAATAAAATTAATATTATTCTTACAAAATAATTTTAGTTTAGCGTAGTAAATATAATTTAGCACAAGCTCTAGCATCAGATAAAGCTTCGTGATGATTGAGCTGAATATTCATTTCGCGACAGCAATCGCTTAGTTTTGTAGGTTTTAAACCTTTAGCTTTATAAATTTTGACTGTACACTCCCACTTCAATCCGATATTTAAATCTTCATAGTTTAAACCATGAAGCAGCATTGATTTCATTAAAACGTTTCGGTCGAAGCTTTCATTATGTGCCACAACGACCCTGTTTTTTAATCTTCGTTCAATTTCGGGATAGACTTGATAAAAAGATTTTGCATTGATAGTATCTTTTGGATAAATACCATGAACGCGAGTTGTAAAGGGATTATACTCATTATTCGGCGGTTTTATCAATGTTACAAATTCGTCCACAATTATTCCGTTTTGGACCGTAACAATACCAACTGAACAAGGATGATACCCAGTTGCAGTTTCAAAATCAATAGCTGTAAAATTCATTTTATATTTTTAAAAAGACAAATCCACAAATCTAATTGTAAGACAATCAGATTTATGGATAAGTTTTATTGGTAAAGGCTTATTTTATAGAGCCAATAATATCATATTTTGTAATAATGTGATGCTGGCCGTTTCCTAAATCAATTAAAACAGCATCGTTTTCTTTGCTGAAAAGTTTAGAAACTTCCTCGATTGGTGTTCCTAATTTTACTATTGGGAAAGGTTTTCCCATTACATCTTTAATTGGTTTTTCGGCTACATTTTTATCTGCAACATAACTTCTAAATAAATCAGTTTCATCAACAGAACCCACAAAACCATTTATGTCTACAACTGGAATTTGTGAGATTTTATATTTACGCATACGCTCAATTGCATGCGAAACCAATTCTTCTGTACGAACAACAATTAATTCTTTGTCAATATGATCTTTAATCACATCTTCTGCTTTTGTGATATTTTCTTCTAAGAAACCACGCTCACGCATCCAATCGTCATTAAACATTTTACCCACGTAACGGCTTCCAGAATCGTGAAATAGAACTACGACAACATCATCTGGCTTAAATTGATCTTTTAACTGTAATAAACCCTTAATACATGCTCCAGCTGAGTTTCCAACAAAGATCGCTTCTTCTAGCGCAATTTTTCTTGTGTAAACAGCTGCATCTTTGTCTGTTACTTTTGTAAAACCATCGATTAAAGAAAAGTCGACATTTTTAGGTAAAATATCTTCTCCAATCCCTTCTGTTATATAAGAATAGATTTCGTTTTCATCAAAAATTCCTGTTTCGTGGTATTTTTTAAAAACAGAACCGTAAGTATCAATTCCCCAGATTTTAATGTTTGGATTTTTCTCTTTTAAATACTTTCCAACTCCTGAAATTGTTCCTCCAGTTCCAACACCAACAACAAAATGTGTAATTTTTCCATCAGTTTGTTTCCAGATTTCTGGTCCAGTCTGCTCGTAATGTGCCAATGAATTGGACAAATTATCATATTGATTTACGTACCATGAATTTGGTGTTTCTTCTGCCAGACGCTTTGAAACTGAGTAATACGAACGAGGATCTGTAGGCTCTACATCTGTCGGGCAAACAACAACTTTTGCGCCAACAGCACGAAGAATATCCATCTTCTCTTTTGACTGTTTATCAGAGATTACGCAGATTAATTTATATCCTTTTATAATTGCCACAAGGGCAAGTCCCATTCCTGTATTTCCAGAAGTTCCTTCAATAATAGTTCCTCCAGGTTTTAATCGGCCGTCAGCTTCAGCATCTTCAATCATTTTTACCGCCATTCTGTCTTTTACAGAATTACCCGGATTAAAGGTTTCGACTTTTGCTAATACTAACGCATCAATTTCAGCAACAATTTTGTTGAGCTTTACCAATGGTGTGTTACCAATTGTTTCTAAAATATTCTTTGAAAAGTCCATTTTTATTTAAGTTTAATATGTGGTTCTAAATGAAAGTAAGTTTTTTACTGGAAGAAATTCCAAACTAAACCAAAACGCAGTACAAAATCACGATAAGGATTGCTTGGCGCTGCGTAATAATTACTTTGCGAAAAAGCAGCATTAAAATGTTCTGCTTTTAAATAAAATCTCGTTTGGCGAATTCTAGCATTCACGAAAAAATCGAATGTTGCAAAACCTCCAATTTTTTTATCCTGCTGTACAAAAAATTCAGCAATAACAGGATTGTAATCATCTCCATAATACTTGGTAAGATAATTAAAAACAAGTCCTGTTTGAAGATATAGTGCTTTCTTAAAAAAGTAACCTGAATAATAAAATGTATTTCTTGTTACAAAATCTGGAACATTTAGGATTAAATCTGACTGATCTACTTTTTGATATAAAAGTGTGTTATCTAACGCGAAAGGACCAAATTTAAATTCTCTACTTGCTTTTATTTCCAAATAATTAATAACGTTTCCGTATTGAAATGGTTTAACGATTTGAATATTTCCTGCTTTCTGTTCATCCGTTGCATCATCTGTAAAATATAAGTGATCTTTCAACACTGTATATTGAACCTGTCCTGTTAACCAAGGTGTCTGAATTTCTGCACTAAGAGAATTGATTTTTTCATTTTTAAAATCATTTGACCAGTTGTATTCTATCCAGCTGCTTTGGTACAAATTGTAATTATTGTTTGGCAGTTTATTGATATTACGATATCTAAAATCAAATTTGATTTTATCATTTAAATCGTATCGCAACTTCGCATCTAAGTCTGAAAGAGACTGATTTGTAATTGATCTAGAATATAAAAATCTACCATTCCATTTATTCTTTTGGTATTCATACTGCCCGCCGACATTATTAAATTGTAAAAACAAATTATCTGGAACAGCTTTTCCATCGCTATCAATAATTAATCGTTCATATTTATAATTTGACCTGTAATCATCAATAAAAAAATTGAACTTTCCTAAAAGCGAATTCTCATAAGCAAGTCCCGCTTTATTATAAAGTCTTTCATATTTTGTTTGATCATTAATAGCGCTTGCAGCATAAGAATCTCCAAAACGCGCCACACGAACACTGTTATTATCACTATCAGTTACAGTTGAAAGTACGGTTGGCTGTTTGTATTCATAACCTTTATTTTCATAATTAAATTGATGCGTTACATACAAATTATTATTGCCGCTTGTTGGATTTATTCTAAAAGCGTGATCAAAAAACAATCTTCTCCCTTTTAGTAAAGACTCCGCATCTGTTAAATAAACCTGTAATCTTTGTCGATTTTTGTAATCTTGATTATCGCTTTCGAAATTAGCATCATTTGTTATTCCCCCGTTTTCTTCATTTAAAACATCTTGAAAGGTATAATGCGCATTAATAGCGTAGCGTCTGCTTGTTGTGGCGTAACTGGTTGTAAATCTAAAATTCCCAGCGCTGACCAATTGATTAATGTAATCGCCCTCAGACCTTAAACCTCTGTAAGCAATCGAAAAGTTTAGATTTTTTGAAACGTTTAATGTGATAAAAGAATCTACATTTTGTCCTTTATTAATTGTCGTATTAAAAAACAATTCTGTAAAAGGCGTTGCTGCAGAATAATAGCGAATTTGATCTGCTTGAATGTAATTAAAATGCTTTCCGTTAAACCCTATTTCTGGATATGGAGAAAAATTGGTTAAACTATATTGTAAAGTGTTTAAAGGCTGTCCAATATTTGAAAATTCCTGATATCCAAAAAGATCTTTTCTAAGATGATTTTGTCTGTAAGCGCTTTTTATTGTCAGCGAAGTATCTGCATAAATAGTATCATGCTCCAGCGTAATAATTTTATACTGATCTATTGTGGCGATTTTAGCTTTCTTCTTTTTTACGGTATCCGTTATACTTGAATATTCCGTATTCATATCTAAATTATTTTTAGGAGCTGGTTTTACTTGAGAAAATAATAAAGTTGAAAATAAACAAAAACCGAATAAAAATAAACTTCTTGCTAAATGCTTCATAATTTAGATAAATATATCCTGCAAATGTAAAAAGATAAAGCCGAGTTTGAAAAACAAACTCGGCTTTATTATTAAATTAACTAAAAGAATTATCGTCCGTCGTTTACCGAGCCATCGATAAATTCATTAGCATCAATTTCAGCTTGAGGAATTTTCAAGAAGAATTTTTTATCATCTACTGCTAAATTTCCAGCAGCACCAATTCTATGATTACCAGTTCTAGTAATAGCTCTTCTTAAACGTTTAGCATCAAACCATTCAACACCACATTCTCCGTAAAGTTCTTTTCTTCTTTCAACTAAAATTTCATTTAATAAATCATTTCCAGTATTAGTAGACTTAACAGCATTAACATCTCTATTTTTTTGCAAAGCGTATAATAAAGTGTGAGCATCAGCTGTTAAACCTTGTCTATATTTAGCCTCAGCTTCGATCAATATCATTTCTGGAGTTCTAATGATTGGATTATCACCCTCAAAAGTAAATTTAAATTTAGTAGATATCCAATATCTGAAATCAGCTGTACTCGTTATTGAAGCACTCTTTCTTTGAAATCTTCTTCTAACATCAGTAGCAGAAAATAAATTTACAAAATCATTATTAATATATGTTGCAGAGTATGAAGTTGTCAAATGATCCATCATAGAAGCCGGAGCATTAAAATAATAGTTACTTTGATCAGAACGATTAGCACTTCCCCATAACCATTCTGTATTGTCAACATTATCAAATCCTGTACTATACTGAGCAGCGTTTAAAACTGCTGTTGGATTTCCACCGTAAGCCGCTTTAGCTGCAGCTTCAGCTTCTGGCCATTTATTTCCCATTGCTTGATAAACCTGAGCCAAAATAGCATTCGCAACAGGCTTATTAATATAAGTTTTTCCTAATCTTGTATCTTTTAATCCTGCTACTGCTTTTTGCAAATCAGAAACAATGAAATCATATACTTCCCCTACCGTTGACATTGGGTTACCTGTTTGAGACAATTCAGTATAAATAGGCGGAGCAGGAAAACTTGTATCAGCTGCATAGGTTGGACAAAACTCTAAAACCAATTGATGATAAAAGAAACCTCTTAATGCATAACCATAGGCAGCTAATTCAACCTTATCAGCCTCAGTAAGAGCTGTACTTTTTTCTACACCATTAATTAATGAATTTGCTTGATTTACCATATAGAAAGAATAGTTCCAAGAAAAAGTTGTTCTTCTGTATGTAGGCTCTCTATTATCATTAGCATAATCAAAACCAAACCAGTTATCAGTTTGGATTAAATCATTTCCTTTTACTGATCTAGCAAAGAAAATTGAATTCAATCCTGCAGCATCAGTAGATGTATATTGTCCTCTGAATCTACTCATAATACCAGAAATAAAGGCTTCAACTCCGTCACGTGATGCAAAAATTACAGTCTCAGGAACACCCTGTGTAGGTTTTGGTTCGTCTAAAAACTCCTCACTACATCCCACCAGCATCATTATTGCCATAAAAGCAATAACTACTTTTGATATAATATTTTTCTTCATCTTTTTTTTATATTAAAATTCTACATTTAAACCAAATGACATAACTCTTAAGTTGTATGATCTACTATCAGTAGTACCAGCAAAGTTTTGCTCAGGATCAATCCCTTTATGAGATTGGAAAGTCAATAAATTATCTCCTTGGAAATATAAACGTAATTTTGATAAATTAACTTTTTCAATTAAACTACTTGGAAAATTATAACCGAAATTCAATGCTTTTAATCTTACATAATCATTTTTGAACAAGAATCGAGTTGATTGTGAATTAAAATCATTATTCGAAGCTAATAACAACGGTACATCTGTAACATCTCCAGGCGCTTGCCATCTATTTAGCGCATCTACACTAACTGCTCTACCAGCACTCTTATAGCCTGCCTGCAAACTTGCATAAGAACTATCGTATACATAAGAACCAACGCTAAAATTGAACAAAATATTCAAATCAAGATTTTTGTATCTGAAATAATTCGTCATACCTCCTACAAAATCAGGTAAAGATGATTTTCCAACATCGTATCTAGTTGCTTGAGCATAAACCGTTGTTGTTTCACGCTCACCTGTTGGTTTACCATCAGTACCTAAAACATCTTTATACCACATTCCGTAACCTGTTGCTGGATCTACACCAGCCCACTCTTGAATATAAAAATCATACAATGACTTACCAACTTCCCAACGTTTAGTTCCGTTAATAAAGCTTGTTTGAGTCAACTCTGTTATTTCATTCTTATTTGTAGATACATTTATATTAGTATTCCAAACAAAATTTTTAGTTTCGATATTTCTAGTATTCAAAGCAAATTCCCATCCGTAATTTCTCAGACCTCCAACATTTGTTGTTACCCCTGTATTACCTGTAGATCCTGGTAATGGCTTATTGTATATCAAATCTTTTGATTTTTTATCATAATAATCTACCGTAGCTGTAATTCTATTATTAAATAAACCAAAATCTAATCCAATATCTGTAGTCTTGTTTTTTTCCCAAGTTAAGAATGGGTCAACTGCACTTCCTAATACAACACCAGTATTATCTCCCTCATTCCAACCTGTGTCAAATAATTGTTGGTATGGGAAAAAATTATCTGTACCATCACTATTAAGAGTACTACGGTTACCTAATTCACCATAAGATCCTCTTAATTTTAATTCACTAATTACTTTACTATTTTTAAGGAAATTTTCCTCAGAAATCAACCATGATCCTCCGACAGCATAAAAGCTACCCCATCTAACATCACTATTAAATCTAGAAGAACCATCTCTTCTGAAAGAACCTTCAATGAAATATCTCTCATCATAATTATATGCTAAACGGCCTAAATAACTAGAAATACGCTCTTCTGAAATATATCCAGAAACTGATGTTGGATTTGTACTACCTCCTAAAACATAAACTCCTGGTAAAAAACCTTCTCCTTGAGCTCCCATTGCATCTAATTTAAACTGGTATGCCTCCTGAATTAAATCTGCATTGAAACCATGCTTCCCGAAAGTTTTCTTATAGTTTAAACTATTAATAAAATTCACTCCTGTTGTTATATTTCTGTTCTGAGTTACACGCCCTCCAACACTTGATGCATAACCTACTTCATTACTTGCATAATTATAAGAATCATATAGATATTTATCATAAGCTAAGTTAGTTTTAAAAGTTAAATCTTTTGTGATATTGAACTCTAAATAACCATTAGCAGTATAACTATCTCTATCATATCCTACTTTATACATATATAGCGAACCATAAGCATTTTCATTATTAAAAGTTGGTCTTGTCGCGTTTACACTTTGTCCAACTACACCTCCTCCATAATCGAAGATTTTGTTTCCATTTCCATCATAAACTAAGTTACCACTTCCATCATGCCTATATACTGGATAAATAGACGGAACATTATAAATCCACTGAATAGAACTTTGAAAACTAGAACCACTTTGTGAAGGGAAATTTTGTTTTGATGTAGAGTAAAACATTGTAACACCAGCCTTCATCCAGTTATTAATCTTAGTATCAACAGTTAATCTAGAGTTTATTCTTTCAAATTTTGATGTAACAACATTTCCTTCTTGAGACAAATAGTTTGAAGTAAAATTATATCTTGTACTTGAACTACCTCCAGAAAAAGATAAAGTATGTTCTGATCTTACTGCTGCATTATTCAACATTAAACCTTCCCAATCAGTATCCCACAATTTATTAGTCGTAACTAAATTACCGTTAGCATCAACAGGATTAGCAACTCCATATGGATTATAACCTAGAGAAGATATTAAACTATTAGACGCATTCACACCTGCTGTTGCTGCAGTTTGCCCACTAACATATTGGTTTGAATTTCTAATTGCTTCCCAATTTAATTTCATATAATCATCAGTACTAACACGCTTATGCAAAGGCACTGCATTATCAGCAAAACCAACAGTTGTTGTAAAATTCACTTTTGGAGCTGAATCAAATTTACCTCTCTTCGTAGTAATTAAGATTACACCATTAGCTCCCCTTGAACCATACAATGCAGTAGAAGACGCATCTTTCAAAACACTCATTGATTCTATTTGATCAGCACTAATAGAATTAATATTTCCACTATAAGGAGCTCCATCCAAAACAATTAATGGTTCTGCCGAAGCATTAATAGAATTCACACCTCTAATACGAATCGTTGGATTTTCACCTGGCATACCACCAGCCGCAATAATATTTACCCCTGCAACACTACCTTGTAATGCAGTCATAACGTTTGTTGCTTGTTGTTTTAGAAGGACATCAGAACCTAATATTGCAACTGATCCAACGATAGACTTAGCTTTTTGTCTACCATAAGCTACAATCACAACTTCCTCAAGAGTCTTAGATGCTGAGATCATAGCTACATCAATCTGATTTGAAGTCCCAACAGTAACCCTTTTTTCTTCCATTCCTATAAAAGAAAAAATAAGTATATCTCCTGTTTGTGCTTTTACTAAATATGTTCCATCAAAATCAGTTTGAACGCCCTGTTTTGAACCCTGAACAGTTACATTTACTCCTGGAGCAGGACCACTCGCATCTGTTACAATTCCCTTAATGTTTCTTTCTTGCGCCATCATCAAATTCATTGATAATGTTAGTAAAAAGAAAAAAATCCATTGTAATTTTAATTTCATTTTTATTTATTTTGAATTAGTAGTTGGCAAAAATCTTAATTTTTTATTAAAAGAGCAAACGGTTTCTTAACAACTTTTAATATTTATTTAGTGTTTACCTAACATTTGCAACAAATAATTCAACGATTTCCTCGTTACACCTAGTTATTTTCAACAAAATAACCAAAAAGCCGTTTCTTGATAATTTATTTTTTTTAACATATAATTAACACTTTATAACTGTAACAAATTCAAACCTTAAACGACTAACCGCGTTTTTTACAATTCTTATCTTGTTAAAAAGTAAATGAAGGAGATTTTCTTTAGTAATTTTTTTGTCTTTTGTTTTTCTTTTTTTCCCCGAGCGTTCCTAAAAAATGTAATTTGATACTTTTTCATATTTGTTTAAACGCATCTGACGATTAAATTTTTGCTATTTTTTAAGACTTCATTTTAGGTCAATTTTCAAAAAATCATAATATTTGCGTTTTAAAAAAATAAAAATGCTCGAAAAAAATTATTCAGGATTTGTTTTAGAAACTGGAACAGATGAAGCTGGCAGAGGATGCCTCGCCGGACCTGTTACTGCTGCAGCTATAATTCTTCCTGCAGATTTTGAGAATATACTTTTGAATGACAGTAAACAATTGTCTGAAAAAACAAGAGCACTTTTAAGACCAATTATAGAAAAAGAAGCAATCTGTTTTGCTGTAACTCATTTGCTTCCAGATGAAATTGATGAGATAAATATTCTAAATGCTTCAATGAAAGGAATGCAGGAATGTATCTTAAAATTAAAACATGTCCCAGAATTTATTATCGTAGATGGAAACCGAGCTTTGAATGCTAAACTCGGCCTTAAAAATACTTTTGGAAGACAATTTTCTAACGACGAAATTACATTGCTAAAATCTATTCCGAATCAAAGTATTATTAAAGGTGATGGAAAGTATTTAAGTATCGCAGCAGCTTCCATTTTAGCCAAAACATATCGTGACGAATACATGGATCAAATTCATGAAGAATTTCCCATGTATAACTGGAAACAAAATAAAGGGTATCCAACTAGAGAGCACCGCGAGGCAATAAAAAAATTCGGTACAACAAAATACCACAGAATGAGTTTTAGACTTCTTCCTGAACAATTAGAACTCGATTTCTTCCAATAAAAAAAAAGACTTATCTTGAATTTGATAAGTCTTTTTTGCTTTTATGATTAAACTATTTCGGCTTCGAACAAATCCTTTAAATGTTTTAAAATCTTTGCTTTTACTTCGCCTTCGTCAACTTTTTCAACGCCAAGTTCAACATTTAAGGATGTAACCCCTTTACCTCTAATTCCACATGGAATAATATTATCAAAGTAACCTAAATCGACATTTACATTTAATGCAAATCCGTGCATGGTAACCCAGCGTGATGCGCGCACTCCCATTGCGCAGATTTTACGTGCAAACGGAGTTCCAGCACCTAACCAGACACCAGTTTCTCCCTCACTTCTGCCCGACTCCAAACCATATTCGGCCAAAGTCAGAATAATAGATTCTTCGAGCAGACGCAGATATTTATGTATATCTGTAAAGAAGTTTTCTAAGTCCAAAATAGGATAACCCACGATTTGGCCTGGTCCGTGGTACGTAATATCGCCGCCGCGATTGATCTTATAAAATGTTGCTCCTTTTGCTTCGAGCTGTTTTTCATTTAACAACAAGTTTTCTAAATCACCGCTTTTTCCTAAAGTATACACATGCGGATGCTCTACAAACAATAAATAATTTGGTGTTGGCAGATCAAGTTCTTCTCGTCTGTTTTTGATTTTTAAATCGACAATATCTTTAAATATTTCTTCCTGATATTCCCAAGTCGATTTATAATCTTTTTTTCCCAGATCCTGAAGTTGGATTTTTTTGTTCATTTTAATTATTTTTCAAACTCAACGTCAAAGTTCAGTTTGTCTGGATTCTCCATATAATCCGTGAAAGAGTATTGAATGGTAATTGATTTTCGATCGTCGCTAAATAATGCATTTGGATTAGAGACTTTTTTAATCTTTTTTGGAAAATGATATTTGACAATATAATTAGACGATGCAAACATCATTTTGGTCATATCTGGATTGGAATCTTTTGGCTTTGCTGCTAATTTTTGCTGATCTATAATGGCTTTTCTTGTAAATTTCTTTCCGTCGTAGGTATAACTTAATTTACTGTAATTATCTCCAAAACCACTGCCAAGCGGATTTGCATTGGCACCGCCTTCTAATTTTTGAAACGTTCCAAGAGTCTGCAGAATATCCTGCAATTCATTTACATTTTTAAAGTCTGTTCCCAATGTCATTAAAAATTGCTTTTTCTCCGAACTCATTTTTGTTGTAACTACAAAATTCTCCAATTTCTTAAGTTCATTTTGAGTTTCAGGAGACAGCTTTGCAATACTATCTTTTTTCTGTTCAAATAGTTGTTTGAAAGTAAAAGTTGAATCAATATCTTTTTTGGCATCTTCTCCCATTTGACCAGCTATTTGATCTCCTGCCATTTCCATTAAGGCAGAACCATCCATATCTACAGAAAATTTTCCGGTTCCGTTATCGTTGACATAAATGTTTTCAGTAAAAGTACAGCTTGTTAATGTCGCTATTAAAAAAGAAAAACTAAGTAATTTGTATAATTTCATCGTAGTACAATTTTTATCAAAGATACGAAGACTATTTTAAAAATAAGTTTAATTGAAAATCTCCAATTATTGCTCAAATTCTACTTTGAAACCAAAATCCACACTGGTTTCCTGCATATTTTCCAAAGGAACCTCGACGGTAAAACTTTTTCTGTCATCTGTTACAATTGCATTTTTAAGAGAAATGGTTTTAATTTTTTTTGGAAAGTGATACTCGGCAATGTATTTACATTCTTTTATCATTTCTTCCATTTTTTTGGAGAACGGATCATCGCTTTTTTCATTTTTGGCTTCTTTTTTCTTTTTTACTTTTTTACTTTCTTTACTAGCAGTCACGGTTTTAATGAAAACTTTTCCATCATAAAAAATAGTCGTACTTGACTTTTCTTCTGGCTTGGGTACAGCGCTTAAAACTCCTAAATTTTTCTTGTCTGTTGCAGCCAGCCCTTCTAAGCTTTCTGCGGGTGTTGCAATAGATTTATAACCTGTTCCGCTAGGAAAATCAAATGCCATATTGTACTCGAATTGCTCTTTTTCTTCGTTAATTTTTATGCTCACTTTAAAGTTCTCCAAAATTTTAAGTTTCTCTTTTTCTTGCTCCAGCTTTGCGATTGTTTCTTTGTCTGCATTTGGCAATTTAGAGATACTGTCTTTTATTTTGGCAAATACTTCCTTAAAAGTAAAAGAAGTATCGACTACTTTGTTAATTTTTGTAGAATCACTTTTTTTCATTCCCAATTTAAACATTGGCGACATATCGAAACCATAAGAGAAAGTTCCGGAGCCGTCTTCGTTCATGACCACTTTTTCCTTAAGTGTACAACTTGAAATACAAAATAAGATGAGGCAGCAAAGTAGAATTTTTTTCATATTTTTTTAGGTTTAAGTTAAGGTGGGACGAAGATACTTTCTTTTAAAAATTATTTGACGAATTTATTCTAAAACAACTTCCAAATTTGAAATTTCAGGATTTCCATAAAATTCTGAAATTTTAAATTCTAAGCTGAGAGATTTTTTATCTGAGCTGATAACTGCTTTTGGATTGGAAACCGATTTTATACTTTTCGGAAAATGATATTTTAAAACATAGATCTGCATCAAATTTGAGGCACCATAACGTTTTGTAAACTTTTCAGATTCTTGTTTTGCTTTTTCTAATTCATCCTTATTTATAATAGCAATCGATCTTTTAAAAACATTGCCATCAAAATCATATCCTATTCTATAATAATGATTTTCTGCCGTCAAAGCATAATTATGCTGAATATCCGAGGCATAATCTTCCGTTTTGTATAAATCTGGAATTTCTGAGACCTTATTAAAATGAAGTGATAATTCATTTTTAAATTCTTTTTCAAAGGAACTTTTTTTAAGATGTACATTTACATTCTCATACTTTCGAAATAACTCCTGCTCTTGTGGTGTATATTTTGAAAAATTTTCTTTGTATGCATCGATATATCCTCTGAAAACATAGGTGGTATCTTCAAAAATATTTTCTTTAGAATATTCTTCACCAGCCAATTGCATATAACTGTTTTCGTCCCTAAGCTGCTCCACTTTTATAGTACCGCTTCCTTCTGAATTGATGATAATAGTTTCGGTAATTTGACAGCTTGTAAATAAAACTATTATTAATAAACTTGATAGGTATTTCATTTTTTCGAGAGAGTTGTAAGTTTTGAGTTCTAAGATAATCAGTTTTTTAGTCATTTTCATACAATATAAAAGTCTGATAAAAACAAAATGGTCTAATCCAGCCCCGATAGAAGTATAAATCCTTTTATGTCGGGGTTCGACATAAAAGATTGAAACGGATAGCGGGACAAAAGGTACTTGAAACCCAATAAATTGCTGCTGCAAAAAATCTAAAACCTGCATTCTAAAATCTACATTCTTTTCTTTATCTTTGCACACTTAAAAAAAGAGCACAAAATGGCATTATCAGAACAAGAAATCATCCGAAGAGAAAAACTTCAAAACTTACGCAGTCTGGGAATCAATCCTTATCCAGCTAATCTTTTTCCTGTAAATCATACTTCTAAGCAAATTAAGGAGTCATTTGAAGAAGGTAAGAAGGTTATCGTTGCGGGTCGTTTGATGAGCGTGAGAGATCAAGGAAAAGCTTGTTTTGCTGAATTGCAGGATAGCGAAGGACGTATTCAATTGTACGTGAATCGCGATGTTTTGTGTGAAGGTGACGATAAAACTTTATACAACCAAGTATTTAAAAAATTAACCGATTTAGGCGATTTTATTGGTATCGAAGGTGAATTATTCACTACAAAAGTGGGTGCGCAATGCGTTCGCGTTGACGGTTTTACTTTCTTGAGCAAAACGTTACGTCCGCTTCCTTTGCCAAAAGTTGATGAGGAAGGAAACGTTCACGATGCATTTAATGATGCTGAATTGCGTTACAGAATGCGTTACGTAGATTTAACCGTAAATCCGCATGTTAAGGAAACTTTCATCAAACGAACAAAGTTATTCAGTGCAATGCGAGGTTATTTTAACGATGCTGGATATCTTGAGGTTGACACGCCGGTGTTACAGTCAATTCCTGGTGGTGCTGCAGCAAGACCTTTTATCACGCACCATAATTCGCTTGATATTCCGCTTTATATGCGTATTGCGAATGAGTTATACTTAAAAAGATTAATTGTTGGTGGATTTGAAGGTGTTTATGAGTTCTCTAGAAACTTCCGTAACGAAGGTATGGACAGAACGCATAATCCTGAATTTACGGCAATGGAAATATATGTAGCCTACAAAGACTACAACTGGATGATGGAATTTGCTGAAGGTTTATTGGAGCATTGCGCAATTGCTGTAAATGGTACAAGCGAAGTGACTTTTGGTGAACATACAATCAACTTTAAAGCTCCTTACGCGCGTGTTACAATGACAGATTCTATCAAACATTTTACTGGTTTTGATATCTCTGGAAAAACAGAACAAGAATTGTTTGAAGCAGCAAGAGGAATGGGAATCGAGGTTGACGAAACAATGGGTAAAGGAAAATTAATTGATGAGATTTTTGGAGCGAAATGCGAAGGAAATTATATTCAGCCAACTTTCATTACAGATTATCCAAAAGAAATGTCTCCGCTTTGTAAAGAACACCGCGATAATCCAGATCTTACTGAGCGTTTCGAATTAATGGTTTGTGGTAAAGAAATCGCAAATGCTTATTCTGAATTAAACGATCCAATTGATCAGCGTGAGCGTTTTGAAGATCAAATGCGTTTAGCTGCAAAAGGTGATGACGAAGCTAACGGAATTATCGACGAAGACTTCCTAAGAGCGCTTGAGTATGGTATGCCTCCAACTTCTGGAATGGGAATTGGAATGGATCGTTTGATTATGTATTTGACAAACAATGCTTCAATTCAAGAAGTTTTATTGTTCCCACAAATGCGTCCAGAGAAAAAACAAGCTCAGATCGAATTGTCTGATGAAGAAAAATTTATCGTTGATTTATTGAAAGGAAACGAAAGTAAAATGGATCTTCAGCAATTAAAAATTACTGCAAATTTAAGCGGTAAAAAATGGGATGCTTCGATGAAAAATTTATCTAAACATGGTTTGACTAAAGTTGTCGTTGACGGCGATTTTAAAACTGTGGAATTGGTGGGATAAATTTTAGTCTTATTTTATCATAAATACAACCCGATAGGCTTATAACTTATCGGGTTTTTCATTTTATTTACATAACTTTGATTAACGTAAACAACATTATTATGAGTACTTTAGAAATAAAATTAGAAATTTTTGACAAACTCAAAAACATTGAAGATCTAAATTTGCTTGAGAAAATTAGAAGTCTTTTAAAAAATGCTGATACATCTAACACTTATCAGTTTGAACAATACGAATTAGATATGCTTAAAGAAAGTGAAGAAGATATAAAATATGGCAGAGTAATTTCTCAAGAAGATTTAGACAAGGAAGATTTAGAATGGTTGTCAGAATAATTTGGACTAGTACAGCTGTTAATCAAAGAAGAAAAATATTAAATTATTGGAATAAAAGAAACAAATCAAAAACATACTCAAGAAAGTTAGTTTCTGAAATTACACAAAGAATTAAATTTTTAATTAATAATCCTGAAGTTTACGTTAAAACCAGCTTTCAAGATATCAGAACCACAACATTAGGGCATTACAACATCTTTTACAAAATAACTGCAAAAGAATTAATTGTTGTAGCATTCTGGGACAATAGACAAAATCCAAAAACACTTTCTAAAATGCTAAAAAAATAGTTAAGATACAAACAACCCGACAGATTTTAAAAACCTGTCGGGTTTTGTATTTAAAAGATCTGATTAAAACGAATACTTCTCCAATTTCTTTCCCTGAATATCCAGAACCGCTGTACTTTCTTTTGGAATATCGCCTTTTAATTTTTCCTGAACGGAAGGATTTGATGGATATTTCCCGTTTTTCATTTTTACGAGATGAGCTATTCCGCCGCTTTTCATGATCAGGTCATAAAATTTATCGGTTGAGGAAGTCGTTACATAAATTGGAAAATCGGTTACTGTAAAACGATTAATCACGCTTCCGTCATTATTTAAAATATATCCTGAACAGCCGCCGCTTCCGCAGAAATACGGATTTGAAAAGCCTACAAAATATTCCGGTTTTTGATCATTATTCAAATCAAAAGCTTCGTAATAAAAATAACGATCGTCTTTTGTCATTGCAGGAAGATCTGCTTTTAACAAAACATTCAACTGTTTACGAATTAATTCAGCTGCCTTATCTTCTTTTACGGGAGCATCACTTACATCTGCAGTTCCTGCAACGGTTTTTGATAAGGTGTCTTCGGCAATGGTTTTGATAATACTTTTATCTTCGGTTTTATTTTTGTCTTGGCACGAAATCATTCCCAGAATCATAATTGCCGCTAAAATTTCATTTCTCATAATTTCCTTATTTTAAATTCTCAACATTACATTTATAAACCTGGCAGTTTTTATGCTAATAAAGCTGCTTTGTTTTCGATATCATTACTATTAAGCAAAGATTTTATATTATTAAAAGTGACCAATGCAATCTGCGTCAAAGCCTCATTGGTAAAAAATGCCTGATGCGCTGTTACCAAAACATTCGGAAAACTCATTAAACGCTGAATCGCATCATCCTGAATAATATCTGCAGATAAATCTCTGAAAAACAGCTTTTCTTCCTGTTCGTAAACATCAATTCCTAAATAACCAATTTTACCTTCTTTTAAACCTTCGATAACGCAGGCCGTTTCTATTAATCCACCGCGGCTGGTATTGATAATCATTACACTGTCTTTCATCAAGGCAATCGAATCTTTATTAATAATATGCTTCGTTTGATCGTTAAGCGGACAATGAAGCGAAATGATATCGCTGGATTTAAAAATCTCTTCTAAAGTTACAAAAGAGACACCGTCTTTAATCATTTCTTCATTTTTAATAATATCATATGCTAGAACTTTACAGCCAAAACCTAGGGCAATTTTTGCAAAAGCTTTACCAATATTTCCTGTTCCGATAATTCCGATTGTCTTTCCAAACAAATCAAAACCTAATAATCCGTTTAGAGAGAAATTCTGTTCTCTAACTCTGTTGTAGGCTTTGTGTGTTTTTCGGTTTAAAGTTAAAATCATTGCCATGGCGTGTTCTGCAACTGCCTGCGGAGAATAAGCGGGAACACGGCAGACTTTTATATTGTACTTTTTAGCAGCATCCAAATCAACGTTATTAAATCCAGCGCATCGTAAAGCTATAATTTTCACATTCTTTTCTGCTAATTGTTTAATAACCGCTTCGTTGACTAGATCATTCACAAAAACGCAGACAATTGAAGTATTTTCAATTAAAATTACGGTTTGCGGATTTAACTGTGTTTCAAAAAAATCCAATTCAAAACCAAAGTCACTATTGTATTTATTAAAGAATGCTTTATCGTAAGGCTGTGTTGAGAAAAAAGCAATTTTGTTGTTAGTTGAATTCATAGGATTGATTTTGAATAGTTTTCTAAAATTAAGAAATTTATTTAAAACCGCTTTTAAGAGGTAACTAATATTTGTGACAAATATGATATATTGTATATAGTTTTAAATCACACTATTAAATTTGAGAAATAATTATTTTTATTCTTAGCTATTTTAAACTCACCAACTAAACACAAAAGTTAAATAAATAATAATTCTTACAATAAAAATTAAACCAATTTAGTTTAAGAAAGTCTAATTTCTATAAACAATTAAAAAAACTTAAAAAATGAAAAAATTATTAATCGCAGCTATGTTATTTGTTGGAATAGCAAGTTTTGCACAAGACATGGATCAAAAGCCATCACGCGACGGAAGAGAAAGAATGACTCCAGAACAGCGTAATGAGAAACAATTACAAAAATTAACAACAGAATTAAGTCTTGACGCTAATCAGCAGGCGCAGGTTAAACAACTTTTGGCTGATCGAAGTGCTAAAGCTGAAAAATTTAGAGAAGCAAGAAAAGACAATACTACAAAACCAACTGCTGCTGAAAAAGCCGCTTTCAAAAAACAAATGGAAGATGAAGTAGCTGCAAACGACGCTAAAATGAAATCGATCTTAAAAGCTGACCAATACACAAAATGGAAATCTTTGCAAGAAGAGAAAAAAGACAAAATGAGAGAAAAAGTAAGGGAATATAAAAAAGAAAACAACTAAAAGCAGTTTATAAAAGAGGTCTAAATGGCCTCTTTTTTTATTTCTATTTACTATTTATGTTTTCATTAATACTTTCTGTTAAATAAAAGACAAACTTCATAATTGGATTAAACTTAATAAAATCGTGGCAGTCTAATTGCTATAATCTTTAAAAAACGAATTATGAAAAAATTATTTATCGCAGCTTTATTATTCGTTGGAGTAGTAAGTTTTGCACAAGACATCAATCAGAAACCAGCACGTGATCAAAAGGAAAAATTAACTCCGGAACAGCGTAACGAAAAACATTTACAAAAACTGACTTCTGAATTGAATTTAGATAAAAAACAACAAGAACAAGTAAAACAGCTTATAGCTGAAAAAAGTGCCAAAGCAGAAAAATTTAAGGATGCTAGAAAAGACAGCAAAACAAAACCTACTGATGCAGAAAGAGAAGCTTTTAAAAAACAATTAACAGCTGAAAAAGTAGCTACAGATGCTAAAATGAAAGCAATTCTAAACGCTGATCAATACACAAAATGGACGGCTCTTAAAAAAGATCGCAAAGATCATAAAGGAAGAGAAAACCATAAAGGATATCACAAAACGCCGCAAGAACGCGATCAAGCGCATTTGCAAAAATTAACTACTGATTTAAGCTTAAATGCTGACCAGCAAAAACAAGTCGGCCAGCTCTTATCTGACAGAAGTACAAAAATGGAAACGCTTAAAAAAAGCCGAGGTGACGCAAAACCAACCGACGCTGAAAGAAAAGCCATGAAAAAACAAATGGAAGAAGATCATAAAGCTTTTGATACAAAAATGAAATCTATTTTGAATGCAGATCAATATAATAAATGGACAGCGATTCAAAAAGAACATAAAGATAAAATGAAAGATCACCGAAAAGATAAAATGTAATTGAGATCAAAAAAAAGAGGCTTTACAGCCTCTTTTTGTTTGTATTATTTTATCGGATTTAAAATCAAATCTATTCTTTTGATACAATCTTCATAATGGTATTTGGTTTCGGTATTAATTCCTCCTGCTTTTGCAGCAACAAGCGATTTTCTCAATGCGCTTAATTCTCCTCTTACCAAAGCTCTTAAATCAGATTGAGATACGTTATAATAAATAGTAGATCTATCTGTTGGTTTAATTTCCTCAGTCATTAAAAATCCCATTCTGTCAATGTATGCACGCTGTAAGTTCCTGCGATAAACAGTTACATTTGATGCAGCTGCGGCTTCTTTCCAAATTCCTCTTCGAATGTCTTTAAAGAAATCTAAAGCTTTGTAGTTATCACCGCTCAAAATTTCATTGTCCATTAATCTTCCAACTCTTCCTAAAGTCATTAGATTATTAAGCTGTCTTACTTGTACATTTCTAAACTTTTCTGTGTAGCCGGCAAATTCGGTATTTTGTAAAGTCTTAGTATTTACAATCCATGTTGGTGAGTCAAATGCATTTTTTTGAAGCCAATTCATCGCCTCAATTTGCTTTGCTTTCGGAACTACTTCGTAAACGCTTCCAGCCTGATTTGGCTTTTTTGTATTTTCATAAATTCCTCCTACATTCGTTACAACGTGACCTACATAACGACCCCAGCAATCTAATAATTCTTTGTATAATTCATTTAAATCTTCATAGTCATTAGTCGCAGTACTTGTCCATTCGCTAAGATGACCTGCAACATATTCTAAATTTTTGAGCGCATAGGAACTCGCTTTCATAGAATTATTTCCAATGTCTTCTGTTTGAGAACTTGGATCAAAAGCACTGCTTTGTTTTCCAAATTTGTAAATTGGATTTCCTGATTTATCCAAAATCCATTTGTCTAAAGTGGGTACTTCGTCTTGTGGAGATTTCACATTCGGGATCACTCTGTATCCCCAATTTACAGCATATTGATCGTACGCACCCATTTTACGAACAAAACGTATATTTTTATCGCCTGGCTGCGCAATATAATTAAAACGGGCATAATCCATTATGCTGGCTGAGATTCCGTTTTGCTGAGTAAAATCACCATTTCTATAACTTTCCACATCATAAGCACAACTTGCGCCCATATTATGAGGAAAACCTAAAGCATGCCCAACCTCGTGTGCAATTACCATTCGCATCATTTCGCCCATTTCTTCGTCGCTCGTCTGTAAAGTTCTCGCTGACGGATTTGCTGCTCCAGTCTCTAATAAATATCTATTTCTATAAGAACGTAAATGATTGTGATACCAAATTACATCACTTTCTATAATTTCTCCTGTCCTAGGATCTGAAACACTCGGCCCAACAGCATTTCGTGTTGTACTGGCTACATAGCGAATCACAGAATAGCGTATATCTTCTGGACTAAAATCTGGATCTTCTTCTTTCGTTGGAGCATCTTTGGCAATAATGGCATTTTTAAATCCAGCAGATTCAAACGGTTTCTGCCATTCCTCGATTCCTTGTTTGATATACTTTTTTAATTTTTCAGGCGTTGCAGGATCGAGATAATATACAATTGGTTTTATTGGCTCTACCAATTCTCCTCTGTTGTAGGCTTCTGGGTCTTTTGGCTCCAATCTCCAACGTCTGATATAAGTTTTCAAATCAGATTTTAATTCGTTACTGCCGTAATCGTATTGACTTACAGTAAACCAGCCCACACGCGGATCTGCTAATCTTGGTTTCATTGGAATTTCTGGAAGCAAAATCATAGACTGATTCATTTGAATACTTATAGATTCTGATTCTTCTAACATCGAAGGTTTAGAAGCGTTGTATGTAAAATCCTGAATTACTTCGATATTCATCGGAAAACTTTTCATTGCATTAATGAAGCTTCTCGAATCATCTAAACCTTTTACTTTATAGGTGTCTCGCATTTCTGCTGATATTCCGCTGATTGCTTTTACGTCTGTGCTATAGAATTTAGTAACATCAATAACTATATTTGCCGAATCTTTACTAAAAGCAGCAATATCAAAAGCATATAAAGTAGGCTCATAATTATTTGATTTTACCGAAAGACTAATTGGAAGTGTGTCATTGGCAACTGAATTATAAGATTTTGATTTGATTAAAATTTTGTCTTGAAAACGCTGCCAGACAATTAACTGCTCATTGGTTTCAGAACCTGCGTTTACGTAACCTCCTCCTAAATTAGAAGGTAATTTTGCAAGTCTGCTTACTAAAAGCATGTCTTTGTTTAAATATTTATTAGGAATTTCGAAGTAGTATTTTTTATCGACTTTATGGACTGTAAATAGACCTTCGTCTGAAACGGCATCTTTTGTAATCACCTTATTGTAATCTTTAATCGAAGATTCTGGTTTCTTTTCTGGAGGTGCTGCCGGAACCTCTTTTGAATCTTTTTTCTTTTTACTCTGGGAAAATGATTTGGAAGGAAATAGCGATAGCAAAGCTATTGCAGATAAAATGAAAAATTTCTTCATTTAATGTTGGTTTAGTGGTTAATTGACAAACAAAAATAATTTTTACTTACAATATCACAACAAATCGCACATACATTAACTTTTTATTAACTAATAAAATTCCTGCATAAAAAAAGGCTCATCCTTTAGTAAAGAGAGCCTTAAGTATTAATTATTCGATAAATTAGAATGTTTTCGAAACTTTATCAATAGCATTAATTGTAAAATCTAAATCTTCATAAGTTAACGCATCTGTAATAAACCAAGTTTCATAAGCAGATGGCGCAATGTAAACACCTTCCTGCAATAATCCGTGAAAGAATTTTTTAAAGGTTTCATTATCTCCTTTTGCAGCCGTTTGAAAATCGGTAACTGGATTGGCGTCAAAGTGAACTGATATCATAGAACCAACTCTATTAATTGTAAAAGTGACATTATTCGCTTTTAAAACCCTGTCAATTCCTGCTTCTAGGTAAGCTGTTTTTTCTTCTAAACGAGTAAAAATTTCTCTGTCATTATCTAAAGCTTTTAACATTGCTAATCCAGCTGCCATTGCTAATGGATTTCCAGATAATGTTCCTGCCTGATAAACTGGTCCAAGAGGCGCTAAATGATTCATGATTTCTTCGCGCGCAGCAAAAGCTCCAACTGGAAGTCCGCCACCAATTACTTTTCCGAAAGTTACAATATCAGCATCAATACCATATAATTCTTGAACTCCACCACGAGCCAAACGGAAACCCGTCATTACCTCATCAAAAATCAAAAGAATCCCGTTTGCTGTACACAACTCTCTTAAACCTTCTAAGAATCCTTTTGCTGGTGGAATACATCCCATATTTCCAGCAACTGCTTCTATAATAATCGCTGCGATTTCACCTTTATTAGCTTCAACTAAAGTTTTTACATTTTCTAAATCATTGTATTTTGCTAACAAAGTATCTTTTGCAGTTCCTTCTGTCACTCCTGGACTATTTGGAGATCCAAAAGTTACGGCACCACTTCCTGCCTGAATCAAAAATGAATCAGAATGACCGTGGTAGCAGCCTGCAAATTTTACTATCTTATCTCTTTTTGTAAATCCGCGAGCCAGACGAATCGCACTCATACACGCTTCTGTCCCTGAATTTACAAATCTAATTTTATCAATATTCGGAACCATTGAAACGGCCAAAGCTGCGATTTCTGTTTCCAATTCTGTAGGCATTCCAAATGAAGTTCCCAGTTTTGCTTTTTCGATCACAGCATCAACAACCGGCTGATAAGCATGACCCAAAACCATTGGCCCCCAAGAGTTAATGTAATCAATTAATTTATTTCCATCTTCATCATATAAATAAGCACCTTTGGCACTTTTTACAAAAATCGGAGTACCGCCAACAGCTTTAAACGCTCTTACTGGTGAATTTACTCCTCCTGGAATTACTTTTTCTGCTTCAGCAAAAAGCTGACTACTTCTTTTATATAACATTCTTATTTTAGATTTTAGTCCCGAAGCTTCGGGATAAATTTTAGATTAAAAACTGAAAAATTATTTTTGGATTTTATATTAACTTCAAAACTGAAAACTGAGACTGAGACTGAAAACTTTTACTTCACCTTTAATCTCTGCCCAATTGAAATAGCATTATCAGTCAGGTTATTTTTTCTCTTCAAATCGTCAACTAATAAATTGAATTTCTTTGAAATGGAATACAAAGTATCACCTTTTTGAACTTCGTATGAATTTGGATCATACGTATTCATATTGATCTTTGGATCAGATGCGACATCATAAGATGTTTTTTTTGCTGGAGCCGAAGTATTAATTGGCACATAGTTTCTTCCTGTAACTTGACAATCATATTGATGCAGATTGTAACGTTCAATATAACTAATCAGCTTGTCTGGATATTTCGGATCTGTTGCGTAACCTGCCGCTCTCAATCCTTTTGCCCAAGATTTATAATCGTCTTTTTCGTAAGTAAATAAGGTAGCATATCGTTTTTTCCCAACCAAAAATAAAGCATGATCTCTATAGGATTCTGATGCCTGAGGATATTTTCTAAAACATTCCTGAGCCGAATCATCGTCGTGGCGAACACTTTCTCCTAACCAATCATTATGACATTTTATACCAAAATGATTATTAGCATCTACAGCCAAATCTCCTCTTCCCGCGCCCGATTCCAAGATTCCTTGTGCTAAAATAATACTGGCTGGAATCCCATAAGTTTTCATGTTACCCATCGCAATCTCTTTGTACTGCAAAACATAATTGTTAATCAAATCACTGGTTACAACTGTTTTTGAAGTAGATTGAATTACCTCAGTTGTATTATTTGTAGAAGGATAATTTTTACCGATTGGTTTAACGGGAGTTGTTCTTTTCGCCGCTGCCGTCCTCGTTTGAACTGCTGCAGCCTTTTTAGTCGTCGCGATGGCAGGCTTACTAGAAGAGCAGCTTGCTAAAGCTAATATTACGAGAAGTAATACAATTTTTTTAATCATTGGTTTTGAGTATTGGTAATTTTTTCTGCTTCAATTTTATATTCATTCCTTCAATTCCCTGTAATCCACCAGTGTGAATGAGTAAAATTTTTGAATGTGCAGGAAAATAATTTTTGCTGATTAAATCTATAACGCCAAAAACCATCTTTCCTGTATAAATTGGATCTAAAGGCACTTTATTTTCTTCAAAAAAAGCATTTATAAATTCGATTAATTCTAAATTTATCTTGCCATAACCTCCAAAATGATAGTCAGAAATTAAATTCCAGTTATCTTTTTTTGCAAAAATACGAATTTCATCGGTTAAAAAGTCACCTTTTAACGCTGGAAACCCTAAAATTTTCTGATTTGGCAATGCACTATTAATTAATCCAGAAATCGTGCCGCCAGTTCCAACCGCACAGCAAACGTAGTTAAAAGCCGCATCTTCATCGGTTAAAATCTCTTCACAGCCTTTTACAGCCAGTTCGTTTGTTCCGCCTTCTGGAACTAAATAAAAGTCTCCAAATTTCTCCTTTAACTTTTCGATAAAAGAACTTTCGTTTTTTAAACGGTAATCTTCTCTGCAAACAAATTCAAATTTCATTCCGTTTTCTTGAGCAAATTTTAAAGTTGGATTTTCTTCAATTTTATCCAAAAGTTCATCGCCTCGAATAATGCCTATCGTTTTAAAACCGTACTCCTTCCCCGCATACGCGACTGCTGCAATATGATTGGAAAATGCGCCGCCAAAAGTCAATAGCGTTTTTTTATTTTCGGCTTTCGCCTGAAGTAAATTATATTTTAATTTTCGAAATTTATTTCCCGAAACAAACGGATGAATCAAATCTTCGCGCTTTATCGTCAAAGAAATGTCATTTGGAAAATTGATCGAAATAGGCTGGTTGAAAACTGGATTCATTTTAATGTAATATAATTTAGAAACTGAAAAAAAGATCGGTTTTTTAAATAATCCAGCTCGGTTTCTTTTGCGTAAGCTTCTCTTTCAAAACTAATATTTCGGTAAGCCAAATCCATGTTTTGATATTGAACTAACCGAATTAAATATTCTAGAACATACCAGACAAAAAACGGAATTACCAAAAGTTCTAATTGCTGTCTCAAATGAATTTTTTCGTGGTTTACAAAAACTCCGTTCGATTTATCAAAATCATATTTTATTAGAATAAACGGAAATACAGCCATTCCGCGATATCCTTTCGGAATTAAATATTTGGCAACAATCAGAAACATTGGCTGTAAAATTTATAAATTTGTAGATATAAAATTATTAGATTTCATTAAAATCATAATCAAATATTTATTTTTGATTTTTAAGAAATGAAAATACGACCGAAAGCAGTTTTATGAAAGAGCAAAGTAATGAAAATAAATTAATTGAAGGTGAAGATTTTTATTATACACCCGAAGGTTATAAATGCTTTACTGAAAAACACCATTTAAAAAGAGGTTATTGCTGCAAAAGCGACTGTCGTCATTGTCCGTATGGATTTGACAAAAAAACAGGCAGGATTAAGAAATAATCAAATTAGAAAATATGTCAATTTGATAATTACATAATTATTGAAAGTGAATTTTAAATTAAACTAACCTCATTAAAAATAGATGTGATCGCCAACTTCAAAAATCTAAGAAGTCTAAAAATCTAACCTCAAAAAATCTAAACAAAATGAACGTTTTTATAACTAAAAATATACCCGAAGCCGGCATTGCATTATTAAAGGAAAAAGGCATCAACATAACTATAAATCCAACAGAGAATGTATTATCAAGAGAGGAATTTATAAAATTCTGTCAGGAAAATGATGCTCTTCTAAATGTAGGTTCCAGTAATTTAGATGAAGATTTTTTTGAGCAGTGCCCAAATTTAAAAGGTATTGCTTTGTTTTCTGTCGGATTTGATTCTGTTAATATAGAATCGGCAAATAAGAGAAAAATTCCTGTTGGAAATACGCCTGATGTCCTCAGCAGAGCAACATCTGACACTGCTTTTTTATTGATGCAGAGTGCAGCCAGAAAGTCATTTTACCATCACAAAAGAATTATAAACGGGGAATGGGGAACTTTTGATGCATTGGCTAATCTAGGACAGGAACTTTACGGCAAAAAATTGGGAATATTTGGTTTAGGAAGAATTGGTTTTGAAATGGCGCAGAAATGTAAAGCCGCTTTCGGAATGAAAATTATTTACCACAATCGTTCTCATAATGAAAATGCCGAAAAAGAACTTGATGCGGAATTTGTAGATTTTGAAACGTTACTTTCACAAAGTGATGTTTTGAGTATTCATGCTAATTATACTTCAGAAAACAACGAACTTTTCAATAAAGACACCTTCGTAAAAATGAAATCCAATTCTATTTTCATTAATACAGCAAGAGGAAAATTTCATAATGAAGCTGATTTGTATCATGCCTTAACCAATGATATAATCTGGGGAGCTGGACTTGACGTTACGAATCCAGAACCTATGAAACAAGACAATCCGTTATTAGAGCTGTCAAATTGCTGTGTTTTACCGCATATTGGTTCTGCAACCTACGAGGCCAGAAACGGAATGGCTGTTTGTGCCGCAAAAAATATAATAGCGCTTTTTGAAAATAAAAAAATGCCGTTTTGTGTTAATGAGGAAGTTTATATTTAAAATTCAATTTTTTTAAATTCCAAATTCCAATCTAAAATCAACAATCTAAATTATAAAATGGATATTCGCTCAAGAAAATTTAGGATTAAAATCCACAAATCTTATCATAGGTCGGATATTCGTTATCCTTAGTTTTTTTAATTAGACAATGTGACAATCTGAAAATTTGAAAATGAGGCAATTAAAAATAAATTCCAATTTCGTCGGCTAATATTTCGCTCCTCTGGAGCTTTTATATTGGGGTTACTGTTTTTCTATAATATTTCGCCTTTCCAAGGCTTTATTTATCAGCTCCAGAGGAGCTAAATATTTATAGAACCAATTAACCGTCAGTCACATTAAGCCCCAGCGGGGTGGCATAATTAAAAAAAACAAAAATTAATCTGTTGTTAATCTTGCTAAATTATCTTAGCAACTTAGTCCCGAGGCTTCGGGATAGCAACTTAGCACCTCTAAAAAAATGACTTTCAAAGAACAAATACAACAAGGAATTCCAAATATATTACCTCCAAAAAAAGAATACGATTCAACTATTAATCACGCGCCAAAACGAAAAGAAATTCTTTCGGCAGAAGAAAAAAAACTGGCTTTAAAAAATGCATTGCGTTATTTTGATCCTAAACATCACGCCGAATTAATTCCCGAATTTTCAGGAGAATTGGAAAATTACGGACGTATCTATATGTATCGCCTGCGTCCAGATTATAGAATGTACGCAAGGCCAATTGACGAATATCCTGGAAAATCATTGCAGGCAAAAGCCATTATGCACATGATTCAAAACAACTTGGATTATGCTGTAGCGCAGCATCCGCATGAATTGATTACATATGGAGGAAACGGTGCCGTTTTTCAAAACTGGGCACAGTACTTATTGACGATGCAGTATTTGTCTGAAATGACAGACGAACAGACTTTAACGATGTATTCAGGACATCCGATGGGATTATTTCCTTCACATAAAGAAGCGCCAAGAGTTGTGGTTACCAACGGAATGGTGATCCCGAATTACTCCAAACCGGACGATTGGGAAAAAATGAATGCACTTGGCGTTTCGCAATACGGACAAATGACCGCAGGAAGTTATATGTACATTGGCCCGCAGGGAATTGTACACGGCACTACAATTACGGTTTTAAATGGTTTCAGAAAAATAAAATTAAATCCAGAAGGAAATTTATTCGTAACTTCAGGTCTTGGAGGTATGTCAGGCGCACAGCCAAAAGCTGGAAATATTGCCGGATGTATTACGGTCTGCGCCGAAGTAAATCCGAAGATTACTAAAATTCGTCACGAGCAAGGATGGATTAATGAAGTGGTAACTTCTACAGATGAATTGGTTGCGAGAGTCAATTCGGCGAAAGCCAATAAAGAAACGGTTTCAATTGCCTATTTAGGAAATGTAGTTGATGTTTGGGAACGTTTTGATGAGGAAAATATCAAAATTGATTTAGGTTCAGATCAGACTTCACTGCATAATCCTTGGGCTGGAGGATATTATCCAGCTGGGATTTCCTTTGAAGAAGCCAACGAAATGATGGCAAATAATCCAGAATTATTTAAAGAAAAAGTACAAGAATCTTTGCGCAGACAGGCAAAAGCGATTAACAAGCATACTGCAAAAGGAACTTACTTTTTCGATTACGGAAATGCCTTTTTATTAGAAGCTTCACGCGCTGGTGCGGATGTCATGGCCGAAAATAATATCGATTTTAAATATCCTAGTTACGTTCAAGATATTATGGGACCAATGTGTTTTGATTACGGATTTGGTCCTTTCCGTTGGGTTTGTACTTCTGGAAAACCTGAAGATTTACAAAAAACAGATTTAATTGCCAGTCAGGTTTTGGAAGAAATGTCTAAAACTGCTCCAGATGAAATTCAGCAGCAAATGCAGGATAATATCAAATGGATTAAAGGCGCACAGGAAAACAAACTGGTTGTAGGTTCTCAAGCCAGAATTTTATACGCTGACGCAGAAGGAAGAGTTAAAATTGCAGAAGCTTTCAATCAGGCGATTGCAAAAGGTGAAATCGGCGCTGTTGTTTTAGGACGCGATCATCATGATGTTTCTGGAACTGACTCACCTTATAGAGAAACTTCTAACATTTACGACGGATCTCGTTTTACAGCCGATATGGCCATTCAAAACGTAATTGGCGACAGTTTTAGAGGTGCAACATGGGTATCAATTCATAATGGCGGCGGCGTTGGCTGGGGAGAGGTTATAAACGGCGGATTTGGTATGGTTCTTGATGGTTCTAAAGAGGCTTCAAAGCGTTTAGCGTCAATGCTTTTCTGGGATGTCAACAACGGAATTTCGAGAAGAAGCTGGGCTCGAAATGAAGGTGCTGTTTTTGCCATAAAAAGAGCAATGGAAATTGAGCCTTTATTAAAAGTAACTTTACCTAATATGGTAGATGAAAGTCTTCTTAGCTAAGTAGATTTTTTCGTAACCCTTATTGTCATCTTGAGCGAAGTCGAAGGCTAATGAAACCGAATGCACTCAGTCTGACAGAAAAAATAAAGTTAGGATAAACAAATTACAAACAAGAACATTAAATTTCTAATAATATGAAAACACTTAAGTTAATTCCGATTTTGATGCTGTTGATTCTTTCTTCCTGCAGCAGTGTTACTGTATATTCTGATTACGACAAAACTGTCGATTTTGCGCCTTACAAGACTTATGCTTTCTTTAAGCCCGGAATTGATAAAGTAGAAATCTCTGATTTGGACAAAAGACGTATTTTACATGCAATTGATGCAGAAATGCAGGCAAAAGGTTTGACCAAAAGCGAAAATCCTGATTTATTGGTAAATATTTTTACTAAATCGAGAGAACAGGTAAATGTAAATCAATTTAGTGCTGGCTGGGGTTACGGCTGGGGCTGGGGCTGGAATCCGTGGATGATGTACGGCGGTAACCAAACTACTGTTTCGACTTCTACCGAAGGAACTCTTTATATTGATTTAATAGATGCTAAAAAGAAAGAAATGATCTGGCAAGGAGAAGGTCAGGGAACTTTAACCAGAAATATTGATAAAAAAGATCAAAAAATAGCTGAATTTGTAAACAAAATTTTAGCTCAATATCCTCCAGTTAAAAAATAGTCTTTAGCGTTAGTTTTTCAATACAATTTTCAGTCTATTTCATAAAACTTAAAATATTTCTTGACTACTTCGCAAAATAATTAATACATTTGTTTCTTAGACAACAAAAAAATGACAAACTATACTAACATTATTATCGCTATTATCAGCATTATTGCAATTGGGCAATAATGGCGAGGTGTTATATAAGTCTGCAAAATATAATTATAGAAACCTCCCAATTGGGAGGTTTTTTATTTTAAGAATAATGAAAATCCGCCACGAATACAGTAAATATTAAGATATTTTTTTAGCCACAGATAAGAAGCTTTTAATGATTTTTGAATTTGTGAAAATCATTGAAATCTGTGGCAAAAAAATTAAAAACAACGATTATGAGTTTATTTAACGAAGTACTTAACGCAAAAAAGCAGCTCGAAGATGTAGTTGCTGCAACTCCTTTGACACAAAATTTGAATCTTTCCGATGAATTTGAAGCTACCGTTTTATTAAAAAGAGAAGATTTACAAATTGTTCGGTCGTATAAAATAAGAGGTGCATATAATAAGATTTCTTCGTTAAACGAAAAAGAAAAAGCGAACGGCATTGTTTGTGCCAGTGCTGGAAATCATGCGCAAGGGGTTGCCTATTCTTGTAATCTTCTTCAAATAAATGGCAAAATTTACATGCCAAAAACTACGCCGAAACAAAAAGTAAAGCAAGTACAGTTATTTGGAAAATCTTTTGTCGAGATTGTGCTGACTGGTGATACTTTTGATGACGCATACGCTTCTGCAACTGCGGATGCAATCAAAAATCACAAAACATTTATTCATCCTTTTGATGACGAAAAAGTAATTGCAGGACAAGGAACTGTTGGACTAGAAATCTTAGAAAGTTTTAAAGAACCAATTGATTATGTTTTTGTTCCAATTGGCGGAGGCGGACTGGCTTCTGGTTTATCTGAGGTTTTTAGACACTTAAGCCCGAATACTAAAATAATCGGCGTTGAGCCAAAAGGAGCACCTTCCATGAAAACTTCGATTGAGGAAAATAAAAATACAGCTTTAAAAACGATCGATAAATTTGTTGATGGCGCAGCGGTAAAACAAGTTGGTGATAAAACTTTTGAAATCTGCCGATACAATCTGGAAGACATTATCCTAGTTCCCGAAGGAAAAGTGTGCACTACAATTTTACGATTGTATAATGAAGAAGCAATGGTTGTGGAACCTGCGGGTGCTTTAACAATTGCCGCTTTGGATTTTTATAAAGATAAAATTAAGGACAAAAATGTGGTCTGCATCGTAAGCGGCAGTAATAACGACATAGAAAGAACTGCAGAGATAAAAGAACGCTCACTGCTTTACGAAGGTTTGATGCATTATTTTATGATTCAGTTTCCACAGCGTCCTGGAGCTTTAAAAGAATTTGTCAATAATATTTTAGGCCCTGATGATGACATCACGTATTTCCAGTTTGCCAAGAAAAACAGCCGCGAAGTGGGTTCTGTTGTTGTTGGTTTAGAATTGAAAAACAAAAATGATATTATGCCAATAAAATTGAAAATGACTGAAAATGGTTTTGAATTTCAATATTTAAATGACAATCAAGATTTGTTCACACAATTAATTGGGTAATTTTTAAAATGATAAATGTCAGTAAATAGAAAAGAACTTATCACGTATTTTTGCATTCTACTTTAAATATAAAAAAATGGAAAATCTTAAAGACATTTCAAACATTGAAGATATTAAACAAATGGTTAACAGCTTTTATACAAATGTTAGAAAAGATGATCTTATAGGTCCCATTTTCAATGATAAACTGCAAAACCGCTGGGAACCTCATCTGCAGAAAATGTATAATTTTTGGCAGACTATTTTATTTGATGTCCGCGCTTATTCTGGAACTCCTTTTCCGCCGCACAAACAACTGCCTGTAGATCAAACTCATTTCGACCGCTGGATTGCTATTTTTAATTCAACTATAGATGCACAGTTTGCGGGGCCAATTACCGAAGAAGCCAAAATGCGCGCCACCAATATGGCTTTTATGTTCAGTCATAAAATTGAATATTTTAGAAATGCAGAAAATGAATTAAGAAATTCCATTAAAAAATCTTAAAAACTAATGGGCACATACAACTAGATTCCTTACATCAATCTATTTGAATAAATTAATCCCAAATCTATAAAAACGCAATAAAAATCACTTTCGAATAAAAATATTGTGGAGAACAGCAAAAATTAGCGGTCTAAATTCGTAATTTTACATTCTAATCTACAACGTTTGAGAAATGAACCCAAATATTGAAACTAATCCGTTATTAGAGCGATTGCCTAAACATTTACAGCAATTTATTAAGCCTCAAGATTATAGCGACTACACCCCTATCAATCAAGCGGTTTGGAGATATGTTATGCGTAAAAATGTAGATTACCTTTCTAAAGTTGCGCATCATTCGTATTTGGAAGGTTTACGTAAAACTGGAATTGAGATCGATTCTATTCCTAGTATGTATGGCATGAACCGTATTTTGAGCGAAATTGGCTGGGCTGCTGTTGCGGTTGACGGATTTATTCCGCCAAATGCTTTTATGGAATTTCAGGCTTATAATGTTTTGGTTATTGCTTCGGATATTAGACAATTAGAACATATTGAATATACACCCGCACCAGACATCATTCACGAAGGTGCCGGCCACGCTCCTATTATTGCCAATCCTGAATATGCTGAATATTTGAGACGTTTTGGTGAAATTGGATGCAAAGCGATTTCTTCTCATAAAGATTATCAGATGTATGAAGCCATTCGCCTGCTTTCTATTTTGAAAGAAGCCGAAGATACGCCGCAAGAAAAAATCGATGCAGCCGAAAAAGCTGTTGCCGATTTACAAAATGATATGGGAGAACTTTCTGAAATGGCTCAAATTAGAAACCTGCATTGGTGGACAGTTGAATACGGTTTAATTGGGACTGTTGAAGACCCTAAAATTTACGGTGCAGGATTACTTTCTTCTATTGGCGAAAGTGCTTGGTGCATGACTGATAATGTGAAGAAGATTCCTTATGATATTTCAGCGGCGAATCAGAATTTTGACATTACGCAGTTACAGCCACAACTTTATGTAACACCTACTTTTTCTCATTTAAGTTTAATCTTAGAAGAATTTGCTAATAAAATGGCATTACGAACTGGAGGTCTTTCTGGAATTCAGAAATTGATTCAGTCCAATGCTTTGGGAACAATTGAATTGAGTACAGGTTTACAAATTTCAGGAGTTTTTACCGATGTAATTGAAGAAGAAGGAAAACCTGTTTACATTCAAACAACTGGAAAAACGGCTTTGGCTTACCGTGAAAAAGAATTAGTGGGCCACGGAACTTTAACACATCCGCATGGATTTGGAAGCCCGATTGGAAAATTGAAAGGTTTTAATCTGGCGATTGAAGATATGAGTCCGAAAGATTTGCAGGCTTACAGCATTGTAGAAAACGAGACTGTAAAACTAGAATTTGAAGGTAACATTATTGTTGAAGGTGAAATCATTACAGGTTCTCGAAACCTTCATGGAGAAATTATTCTGATCAGTTTTAGAAATTGTACGGTTACGCATGGCGAAACGATTTTGTTTCAGCCCGATTGGGGGAATTATGATATGGCAATTGGTAAAAAAGTTATATCTGCATTTTCTGGTCCAGCCGATGTGAACTCTTTCGATTTAATCAATATTGTTCCGACCACTAAAACTATAAAGGCAAAACATACTGATGAGCGTGATGAATTAGAAATTCTATACGCAACAGTTCGTAACATCCGAAATAATAACGATTCTAAAACCGAATTAAAATCTGTTTTTGAGAAATTGAAGAAGAATCATTCTAATGATTGGTTGTTATCAATTGAAATTGCTGAACTTTTAAAGGATTCAGATGAAAAACAGCTTTTACAACAAATCTTGGTTTATTTAGATCAATTGAAAGTTAAACGTCCTGAAATTGCACATTTAATTTCTGGCGGACTGGATTTGATTTTTGATAAGGAAGCTGTTTAGTGTCTAAGTTACTAAGGTTCTAAGATGCTGAGATTTTAAGTTTTTTGTCATTACGAGGAATAAGACTCGAAATGATAAAAAAAACTTTGCACCTTTGAGTCTTTGTCACTCTGCACCTCTTTTACAACTTCAAATCTTGATTTAACTCAGTCTCAGATTCAATAACTTTTCCGTTGTATTGTAACTTCCAGCCCATTGAATTTGTCATGATTAAGATTTTTGACAATTCACTTATCAATCGGTTTTGAGCGTTTGTTTTGAGAGTTGATTTTTCGATTTTTTTAGCTAGATTGGCTTTTACCGATTTATTGATTTTATTGTAATCATCGCCTGTAAACGGATTCAGTTTACTTTGTTCGACATCATAAAACTGAATGTCTGGATTTATAGTAATTTCTTCTTTTGGAATATTTAAAATGGTAATCGTTTTATTTTTTTCATCGATGTCGTATTTCATTTGATGCAGATCATAAGCAACTGTAACATTTGCATTTACCACTACGAGCGCCTTTTTCTCAAAAGAGACCATATCCATTAAATACTTTTGCTGGTTTTTATAAGTGATCACTTCTGAAAAATGTCCTTCGGTGACAACTAATTTCCCGACATTAAGAATCTGCTGCTGAATTAAATTAGTATTATACTGAATATCAGAATCGTCTTCTTTTTTAAACTGGCAATATTTAAAAGCCAGAACAATTAATAAAACGATGATACAGACACCTATAATTCTCTTGATTAAGTTTTGCATTCTAATAAAATATTTAGAACTAATTTACTTCTTTTTTTACTATTCTCTGCCACGAATTTCACTAATTACACTAATTTTTTGAAATGTCAAATTTGACATTCTTAATATTAATTTGTGAAATTGATAAAAAACGTAAACTTAAGATTTGTGAAAATTCATGAAACTAGCGGCAAAAATTAGAACGGATATCCGATCGCAATATTCAAAATCAGGTTGTCTTTTCTCCAAGAACCATCTCCAAAATCAATCTTATCAATCACCCAGCGCTGTCCATCTGGAAGTGCGGGATTACGAAGCGGAATTGCTAAATCTGTTCTTAAAATCAAAAACGACAAATCAAAACGCAAACCTACTCCGGCGCCAACCGCAAGTTCTTTCATAAAATCTTTTGAAATTTCAGCTCCTGGTTTATTTGGATCGGCATTTAAAAGCCAAATATTTCCAGCATCTAGGAACACTGCTCCTCGAACAATACTAAACAATTTAGCTCGGTATTCTGTATTGAATTCCAACTTCAAATCTGCTGATTGATCTGGTGTATAATTATTATTTGTTGTCGGCGGAATCACATAACTCCCCGGCCCTAAAGTTCTGGCTCTAAAAGCTCTAATACTATTAGTTCCTCCCACAACAAACTGTTTTGAAGTTGGAAGTGTATTGGAGTTTCCGTAAGCAAATCCAGCACCAACAATCAATCGGCTGGCTAATTCACTTTCTTTTCCAAGTTTTAGATAATGCCTGAAATCTGTTTTGATTTTTACATATTGACTAAACGGAACATCGAATATTTTTATAGTGTCGTTTTTCTTGATATTTGCACCTGTAACTAAACCTGTTAGGTTTCCTGCCAAATCCAATTCACCATTAAAATAGATGGTGTTTTTTCGGCGTTTCTGCATGGTGTTCGTATAAGTATAATTGTAGGTTGGACCAAAAATCAACTGCTTTTCAATTACTCTTCTTAATGCCTCATCCTGCTCAATATCAGCCAAATATTCTGGTGTAACATGATTTGGACTCACATAAGTAATGTCAATTACATTTAACTGATGTTCTTTACGAATATTTTCTTTCCATAAATAACCAAATGAAGTATTGAAAGAATTCAAAGCATACAACTGTGTTCTTTTTTGATATTCGTAACGCAAAGTTGCTTTCGTTCTTGGTACAAATTCGCTGTTTCCTTGTATACTAAATGGTGTAATAAATCGCGGCCAAGTCAAACTAACTTCTCCCCCGAGTTTATAAATATTTCTTCCTTTATTTACTCCGCCAAGCTGAAAATCAGCACCTCCAAAAATTGAAGCTGTAAATAATTCTGCCCCTCTAAAAAAGTTTCTATTATTCCAGTTTAGGTTTAATTCTGTCCCCGTATAACTTGCTGAATTGGTTTTACCAATGACTTCAACACGAATAAACTTTTTAGGAAGCAAGGTTAAATAATAATAGGAATTTAAAGCATTCGGAATCGAATCAGATGGTTTAAATTCGTTTTTAACAAAACTGAATGTTCCCAGATTTACAAATCGGTTTAAAGTTAAATTGTGATCTTTTCTATTGTATAAATCTCCTTTTTTAAAGTAAATCGTTCGATCATAAACTCTTGGTTTAAAAGTCTCTGTAGTGTCTATTATTGTAAAATCTTTGTACTGTGTGATATTTCTTTTTCGATAAACGGCACTATCATTTGTAAGTGAATAATTTGGATAAACAAATATTTTGTCAATCTTGTAAGAAGTCAACGCTTTTACCGGAGTATCATCTTTAATTACAAGTCTAATTTTTACTTCATGATTTCCTTTGGTACTGTCTACTTTTGCCAAAATGTAATCTGGATTAAAATAAAAATATCCATTTTCTTTTAATCTCGCATCAATACGTTCCCTCTCAGCCTTAATGACATCCAAATCGTATGGCTTTCCAACTTTAAGAAGACTTCTACGATGGCTCTTGGCTATAATTTTTGATATTCTTAAAGAATCATCAGGAAAAATAACACTTTTTATGATGTATTGCTGTTTTGGAGTAACGGTGTATTCTGCGGTTACTCTTTTATTTCTAACAGTCGAATCGGCGCTTACACGGCTTTTAAAATAACCTCTGTTTTCCGTAAAATTTCGCAAAACCGATGCATTATAATCCAAGTCAACTTTGCTGAATAAAACTGGTGCTTCACCCACTTTATTACGCAGCCAATACCTGGTACCTTTTTGTTTTTTAGGTTCGCCTGCCAAATTATAAATCCATAATTTAGGACGTAAACCCAAAATCTGTTTGTTCGGTTTTGGACGCAATAAATCTTTCAATTCGGTTTCCAGCGCCTTGCGGTCTTTCTTTTTCATCAGCGAATCTTTTACGGTAACCGAACCGCCGACATAAAGCAAATCGCCTTCTGGAAGATATTTCGTATTACTGCATCCTACAACAAAAAACAAGGAAAACAGTGTCATACACTTGATATAAAAATGTGTTATATGTTTATGTTTTCTGCTCATTTCCTTCAATTTGTTTTTCTTCCTGATTTTGTATTTCTGGTTTTTCTTTTGCTTCCTTTTCTTTCTGTTTTTGCTTTTCTTTTCGAATTTTTTCTTCGCGGATCATTTCTTTTTCCTGCTCACTGCGATGAAACAACTCTCTAAATTTGTTGTAACTCATTGTTATCACAAATGCAACTCCTGTTTCAACTACCTGACCTTCAACAGCAACTTGATATTGGTTTTTTCTATAGGCACGAACCATATACCTTCCGTCTTTTGTTAATTGGTAGTCTAACGCAACGTCGCCGGCAATATTGGTACTTTCTTCGTTGGCACGTTCTTGGCCTTCAACACCAAAACTGCTTCCAACGGTTACTTTCAATCTATCATCCAGCAGTCTTTTAGAAACTTCAACATTTAGGTCGGTTCTATTCTGCATCGTTCCAGTTGTATAATCTTCTGTAGATTCTAAGTCAAAATTCACTTCAACCCCAGTAATCAGTTCGCCTGCCAGATTGTTTAACTGCTGCGAAAGTATTTTACTTACACTTTGTCTGGCAAAAGATTCAGCACTTGCACCGCCGCTTTCGCTCGAAAACGGATTTTCTCCAACAAATCTATTTAATAGTAAAAGTGCAAAAACCTGTTTATTTAATTCTGCCGGGTCTTGTTCCAGTTGTTTTAATCTTGTCTGCGTAAGTTCAACCACATCTGAGGCAACATTATAATTTCCTTCAGGAAGTGTAATTCCAAAAGAGATTTCTGGTTTCATCAGCTCTCCATTCATTTTCAATAAAGTCTGAAAAGGAAGTTTTTGTTTGTATGTATTTTGCACCGTTTGAGGTTCGCTTTTTAGCTGATTACCCAATAAATCAATCGGCGCTGCATCGACTTTATAAATAGCGGTTATATTTAAGTTGGCTAATGTCGGTTCGCCATTCCACGTGATGTAACTTCCTTTCTGAATATCAAATTTTCTTCTAATACCATTGAAATTCATTTCGTAAGCTCCATCCGAAAACTCATATTTACCAGTCAGAGTTGTTTTACCCGATTGATCGATTCCTCCGACTAATTCTGCTTCACCTTTTAATTTTAGATAATCACCATTTCCTTTATCGATCAGCAAAGTCAATTCTGCTTCTTTATCAATCGTAATGGCAACGTTTACATCCATTCCTTTCAATTCCGATTGATCGAGTTTATTCTGCATGTCAACAGTTTGTTTCAGATACATATTGTCTTCATCAACAAACTCTACAATTCCTTCTCGATCTGCAATTGAAGGATCTGACTGCGGTAATACAACCGTAAATTTTGTTTCTTTATTTATTTTGATTGTTCCGTCGACAACTGGGCTATCCAAATTTCCTTTGATATTCAATTTGGTATCCAAAAACAAATCACCATAGAACAAATCATTATCTGCTGCTTTAGAATTTATGGCTCTAAAATCATTTGCTTCTACTAGAAGATTAAAATTATACTTCACAAAATCAGCCGATTGAATTGTTCCGTTTACATACAATTCGTTATCATTTTCATCAAAAAGTGAGAACTTATCAAATGAAATTGTTTCATTATTAAACGTAATTTTTTCTTGTCCAATTTTAAAGTACGAATTCAATTGTGTGACTCTAAAAGCAGCATCATTAAAATTCAATTCGCCATTAATTTTAGGAGCCGAAGTATTTCCTGTCAATTTAAAATTCCCAGAAAGAAAACCTTTTCCTTCTGTGATATTCCCCATGCTAAAACCTTGAACGCTTTTAATGTTCAGTTTATTGATAGCAACATCAAAGTCAAAATTTCCTGCATCCAGTTTATAATCTCCAGTTAATTTTACATCATTTCCTTCATCACTTAAAGCAACAGTTGCAGCAAGTGTATTAGCGGTTTTATTATCCACTTTTATTTCTAAATCACCTACTTTTTCTGCTTTAAAAGTAAAATCATCAATTTTCAAATCTGATGTAAATGTCGGATTGGTCATAACATTTTCTACCAAAGCATTTCCGTTTATTAGACCCTGCATCAACAATTCATCTTTTTTAACCATGCTCATAATGGTTTCAATTTTGAAGTTCACAAAATCAACCTGAAGCGGTGCATTATTCTCAGTTCCCTGCGATTGAATTTTTAATTGATTACCCGAATTTTCTAGATAAAACTTATTGATATAAAGTCTTTTATCTCCAAATTCAATTGCATTTTCAGGATCAACATTCCATTTATCATAATTTAAAACGAAGTTTTCTGCATCAATTTTAAAAATGTTTTTAGAATTTTCATGGTTCAGATTTCCGGCAATATAATATTGCTGTTTGTCTTTAACATCTTTCACTTCCAGCGCATAAGTCAAAACGTTGTTTTCTACTTTTCCAGATAAACTAGTAAACGGAATTTTAAGAGAACCGCTTTCGATTGTAGCAACAGAAACTAAATATTCTAAAGCATTTTCTTTGGCTTCAATATTGATTCTCCCGTCTGAAATAGTATTATCGGCATAAACAATTCTCGGAATAGTTCCTTTTATGGCTAAAGAATCTGTTTGGTTGTTATAATTTCCATTTATGGTAAAAGGCTCTAATCCAGTTAATTTTGGCAATAATTTAAAAAGAACAGGATCATTGTCTACTTTTAATTTGAACGCCAATCGCTGTTCGTCAGATTCTGCATTGACTTTCGGATTTTGAAGGTCAATGTATTTAGACAATGATTTTTGAATTGAATTTGATAAAGTGGTCAGCTTGTATTTTCCTACTACCTCAGCTTGTAAAAATTGTGACGAAATTTTAATAGAATTACTGTCTTTATCTGCAAAAGCAAGAACGCGGATCGAATCCAAAACAATTGGTTCGGCATCCTGCAAAATCTGAATATTCGAAAGAAAAACTTTTCCGTTCAGGAAATCAGGATTGCTGTTTGCGATATCTGCATCGACATTTCCGCGAAGCTTCATTGGCCCGGCATGCAGATTCAGTTTTTCTAGATCGGCTATATCTAGATTTAGTTTTAATTTTATGCTTGGATATTTTTCTTTTGTATCACCTGAAGCTGTTAAATCAAAATTCAAATTTGGATCTTTCATTCCAGATTTTACAGCAAAAGAACCATTTTCGATATTTCCTTTTAAAGCTAAATCTTTGTATGTGTAGCGATTAAAAACAGCTTTTTGTACCAGACCAGCAATTGCCGCATTTGCCGTTTTTGGGTCTAGACCATTTCCTTTTACTTTCGCTTTAAGCGTAATTTTTCCAATCGAATCGTTTTTAATTAATCGGCCTACATTAAAATCCAATAAATAAACCGTTGCATCGTATTTCTCTCTTTTTTTAATACGCTGATCAAATAAAGCATCAACTTTTGCATTTCCGAAACTGCTTTTTAAGGCCAGATTGGTTTTAAAGTTTTGAACCGATCCTTTAAATTTTCCCTGCAGATTTAGTTGAGAAGGCAATTGGATATTTTTTGGAATTGTTCCAGCCGGCACAAACATATTAATGTCTTTTGCAGTGCTCGAAATGTTTTTAATATTCAAGTCGTAATAAGCTTTTTGCGCATCCGGCAGTCCGGCGATTTTCCCCGAAAGGGAAACTTTTGTAGAACCTATTCCGCTCATTTCGAATTTCGAAATATTCAGATCTTTTACTTTTCCATTTACTCGGCTGTCCACATACAAAATTGCATTTGGATTGCTCTTAAACGGATTTGTTTTTTGTAAATCTGGCACAAACAATAAAATGTCTTTGAAACCAATTTTTGATTGTTTCAAATTAGCATCAACAGCTAAATTTCCTAAATCTTTTTGAAGAGATTCCAGCGATTTGTATGCTGCTTTAATTTTATCCTGTACAAGGGTTTGAGGCGTTTTTAAATACAAATTATTCAAATACGCATTTTTGGGTCCGTAAAAGAAATCTGTTTTTAAAGTCTGAATTTGTAAACCGCTTTTTTCGTTTACGGTAAGTGTTTTTATGTTTCCAGAAATCGTATCGTTTGCATAATATAATTTCTCTGCTTTAAAATTGAATTTACTCAAATCTAAATGACTGTAATCTAAACCTTTTGTTTTAGGTTTTGACTGCATGTCATCAAATTTAAAAGCTATATTTTCTAGATTGGCATCATTCAGCTTAACTTTCCAGCCTGCTTGTTTGATAGATGTTGAGTCTAAATCCGGCGCTTGAATTTGTTTGTCTTTTGCACCTAATCGTAAATTTCCGCTAAGGTTTTTCACTTCAAAAGTGTCAAAATCTAAAAGCTGTTTATTGAGGTCAATTTCCTTTACAGCCAAATTCAAATTTCCTAAATGAATGCCCGAATTTAATTTTGAATCTTTATTGTCGTATAAAATATCAATTTTAGCTAAAGTGATTTTATCCAGCGCAAGTTTGAAATCTGGGCGTTTTGAAATGGTATCGACAGTCTTAACCGAAACTTCGGCAATTCTTTCCACAACATCTTGATCTAAAACTACTTTTAAGCCATTTAAATTAATATTCGGAATATTAAAATCCATTTGATCAAGGTCAAATTTCTTGAATTTGGTATCGAAATGTGTCAGATTAACGCGAATGTCATTTTTAGAGAAATCGTCTTTAAAATTGAATTTTACCTGATCCAGATTTACTTTTACTACAGAAATTTTGAAAGGTTTTGCATCTGGATCTTCAACTTTTGGTTCTTTAGATTCAAACGCTTTAATGATGTAATCGAAGTTAAAAACACCCTCTTTATTTCGTGAAATATTAGCTTTTACATTTTCTAGAGAAACCGAATTGATTTCGAGTTCGCTGCTTACCAATTTAAAAAGATCAACATCAACCTCTAATCTCTTACCAGCCAGTAAAGTATCTTTTTTTTGGTCTTCAAAATAAAAACCTTCCAGCACTACATCTTTTGGAAATTTAATAGAAATATGATCTAACGAAACCTTGGTCTTAATCTTATTATGAAGGTAAGTAATCGCTTTGTCTTTAACGAAATTCTGAACCGATGGAACTTGAATTAATATAATAAGAAGAAGTAAAAGTGCCACTATAGAAACCACGCACCATAACAGTACACGAAGTGTTTTTTTAAAATAATGAATGGGTTTCTTATTCATACGTCAATAAAATACATGATTAAATTGCTTCTGAAAAAAGCATAATTAGACATTTTACAAAAATGTAAAATTTAAACTTTAACAATTTACACAATTATCAGGAATTATTCTAAAATTTTACTGTTAAATAACCATTCATTACATAGTATGAAAGGCTAGTTTATTTAAAATTTTATATGTGGAAGTTTATTTCCTAATGCATTTATTTTCTGCTGTAATTTTGCCAGGAATTTTTGATGCTGTTCAGAATCTGGATTGAAGCTTCTGTGACGCAGGCTTTTCTGAATTTCGTCTACTTCCTGCATTAGCGCAAAACTCTCTTGTGAAATATAATTTTCGCTGAAAAGTTTCCAGATATAATCTATCGCAATTTGATTAGGATGAAGCATATCTTCTGAATAGAAACGATAGTCGCGAAGTTCATCCATCATTATTTCGTAAGACGGGAAATAGTTATAACTTGTGAATTGCGATTTGTCAATTTTTAAAACATTGTGCAGCGCCGCAAATAAATGCGATTTACTTAACTGGTTTTCTACGAAACCGTCTTTTATATGACGAACTGGAGAAATCGTAAAAATGAAATTTATCTGTGGATTTAAATTTTGAATTAAATTGATTGTATTCTCAATACTTTTTTGAATGACATCAACAGATAATAATTCTTTTGAAAATTGCTTTTGAGGGACTTTATGACAATTAGCAACTACTTCTTCACTTTCTATATTTCTGTAAATCCAAGAAGTTCCTAATGTAATTATAATGTGAGTAGCTTCTTTTACTTGTTGATGTGTTTCAGTGACCGATTTATTTAATGTTTCTAACAATTCCTGCCTGTCTGAATTGCTTAAATCCGAATGAACATCAAAACTGTGCCAGCGTTCATTATGAAAGAAAACATCTTTTTCTTCAAACAATTCCTGATTGCAGATTCTGCTAAATAGTCTGTTTATTGAAACGGGATTAAATATAATTCCAAAAGGATTTGTTTCATTTTGAAATTTGAAGTAATCGAATTTCTCCGCCATATTTTCTGCAAAACAAGAACCAATAGAAAGTAATTTCGAATTATAATCGATAGGAAAATTACTTTTTAAAATTGGAATTTGGGTTCTAAATTGCATGAGATTGTATTTCGAGTAAATTTCGGATTTTTTTTAGAACTAAACTAATGCATTTAAAACTTCAACCTTAATTTGAATTAATATAAAATAAAAAAATGCCAGATGGTATTTACATCTGACATTTTACTTTTATAAATATTGATGTCCCTAATATACAAAAAGCAACTCATCTAATTCTACATTGTTAATGTATTTTTTCTTAGGAAATCCTTGATTATAATACTCTAAATCGAATATTTCTCTATTTATAGAAATAATCTGATCCTCATATTTAACGGTTGTCTTTTTTTCTATAATATTATTAGTTCCAAATTCACTTATTCCAAAATCTTCATGCAGCATATCAGGATCAACTCCAATACTTAGATCTCCAAATGCGATTAAATTTAAACCTAAAACATTTTTAAAGGGATTATCTTCATTATCGTATTTATAATCATAAATAATTGTACTGCCGGTATCTCTTGTCAGCACTTTTTTTATGATATTACCATTTACAATTGTTAGTAGAGCCTTTTCTGTAAGAGCTTTTTCGCCATCAAACCAAAATTTATCGTAAGCCACTAGTCCATCTTCATGGTAGGAATAAATAATTTTGGTATTAAACTCCGTGTTATTTTTACTTAACACCAGAATTTGTTGTTTGAGTCTGTTGTTTTCGTAACTATAAAATGTCGTGCCTAACAATCTGTCCGACAAGTAAGATTCAGCTTTTGTTATCAAATTTCCCTCATAGGTAAAAATGACCTTTATCCTGTAATTCTTATTTGCTCCATCAATCAAATAATTACAGGTAATAGTTTCAATTTTATTTCCTCTGTAAGTAAATGTATTTACCTGATAATGATAGCTATTGCCTGTTCGATAGCCATAATCATCATAGTCATCTTTTAACATTTTATATGTTATGTTTTGGGGTAAAGTAGATCTCTCATCATTCGGCTGATTTGGAAAATTGTGAGTTCGCAGGTTATCATCAGAGCAGGACAAAATCAGTAATGACAAAAAAGCTGCAAAAAAACAATATATTTTCTCTCTCATAATACTAATAATAAATTCACTACAAATAATGAAAATAACGTTTACTAAAAGTGACTAGAGAAGGCATATTTATAACATTATCAGACATTATATTAAAAGAGTCCAGCTTAGTTTTTCTTACTTATTGATCATGCATTATTTTTTGAAATTGTACTCTGCCTTCTTAATTGCATGGTTCTAAATTTAAACCAATAAAAAAACCAAATACAAAAAGTATTTGGTTCAATAGATTAATGTATATTTATATTAATAGGTGTATTCTGTTATTGCTTCTACAGTTACTCCATCTTCTCTATATTCTATTTTTTTAGTTGGATATCCATTTGCATTATACTCATAAGTTGTTTTATTAACATATGGCTCTAAAACTTCTGAACCGTAAACAGAAAATTTAGTACGTTTTACAATATTGTTAGAGCTTGATTCATCTTCACCTAATAACAAACTATATCCTAAAACATTTTTTAAAGGAGTATTTTTAGTATCATACTCATAATCAATAGTATAAACATAATGAGAACTTGGCGTTGTATAAGTAACTACAGATTTAGTAATATTTCCATTTACCAAAGTAAGCAAAGCAATATAAGGGCTTTTTGTTTCTATTCCTGTATTATAATCTGTACTATAGCTATCTCTTTTTACAGTCCCGTCAGGATTATATGTATACACAGATCTACCCTTATATTGACCAAACGGATATTGAGATGTGAAATTTTCACTGTAAATTGATTCTGCTAATTTTCCATTTGTATATCTGTATGATACTTCGTAACTTTTAGAATCCTTACCATCTTCAATCTCATAATCAATTTGTTTTACTATTAGATTACCTTCATAGGTATAATCAGTTCTACTGTCTTTTCCAGAAACACTCACAAGTTTATTTCCATTATATGTAACTGCAGATTCTGAATTTTCAGAAGGATACTCTGGATACGTTACTGTAACTGTTTTAACTAAAATCGCATTTGTTCCATTTCCAGAATCATTGTCATCATCATCTTTAGAACAAGATGCAAGAGCAAGAGTTAAAACTCCAAAAAGGCATAAAATTTTTTTCATTTTTTTTTTATTAAATTATTTTGCAATAATAATTCCCTAATAAAAATATAATGACTCCTAAAAGACAGAAAAATAACATATTAAGACATAATCTCAAACAAAAGCAAACATTGAAAAACAGAGGCTTTGTTTGAAATTGATTAATCCAAAAATGAAAGCTTAAAGATAATCGATCATATTAGGTTTTTAATAACATAAATCAACTTCACTAACTCAAACTATTCATTACTTTTGCATCTCGCATAAATTAAAATTCACTTATGAAATTATTATATTCTTATATAATCAAACATAAAATGCTCCTGTTTTTTGCTTTGATTATGGCTTCCATAAACATTTGTTTCAGTTTATCAGATTCTATTATTACCGGTAAGTTAATGCAGGATTGCGGAGTTGGTTTACACAAATACGCAGGAAACCCAACTGGTTTCATCAAATCTTTATCCTTCTGGCTTGGTCTTTCGCTTGGTGCGGCCATGATTTCCAGAATTACCAAAAACTTTCAGGATTATTTCACGAATGTTGTCATCCAAAGAACTGGTGCACAAATGTATACTGATGGAATAAAAAAATCACTTGATTTACCTTATGCAGACTTTGAAGACCAGCGCAGCGGCGAAACGTTGAGCAAACTGACTAAAGTTCGAATCGATTCTGAAAAATTAATTACGCTTTCTATTTCTCTGATTTTTCAAACTATTATCGGATTCATATTTGTAATTATTTATGTTGCCCGAATTGATTTCCGTATTTCGATTATCTTTTTAATTACTGCTCCGATTATTGCTTTGGTAAGTTCATATTTAGGAAAAAAGATTAAAATTGTTTCCAAAAAAATCGTCAACCAAACCAATGCTTTGGCAGGTTCAACGACAGAAAGTTTACGAAATATAGAACTAGTAAAAAGTCTTGGCTTAACCTATCAGGAAGAAAAACGTTTGAATTTAAATACGTTTAAAATTCTTCAGTTAGAACTAGAGAAAGTTCGATTTATTAGAAGTTTGAGTTTTATTCAAGGAACAACAGTTCACTTTTTAAGAACTTGTGTTGTTTTTACTTTATACTACTTTCTATTTGGCGGAAAAATTATTGTGGGCGATTTGCTTACAATGGTCTTTTTTACATTTTTCATTTTTGGTCCTCTGCAAGAGCTTGGAAATTTTATTATTGCCCTTAATGAAACTAAAGTTTCTATGGAAAACTTCAAGAATTTATTGAGTGCTCCAAAAGAATTTCGCCCAAAAAACCCAAAACATGTGGGAGCTATTCAATCCTTACTATTTTCAAATGTGAGTTTTCAGCACAAAACTGCCAAATTTAAAGCGGTTGAAAATATTAATTTTGAAATTAAACAAGGTCAAACCGTAGCATTTGTGGGTCCGTCTGGTTCTGGAAAAACAACTTTAGTGAAACTATTGGTCGGATTATACACCCCAGCCGAAGGTCAGGTTTTGTATAACGATATTGATTCTACCGATATTGATTTACTCGATTTAAGAAAACAATTAGGTTTCGTAACGCAGGATGCCCAATTATTTTCAGGAACAATTCGTGAAAACTTGTTATTCGTGAAGCCAAATGCCACAGATGAAGATTTATACGACGCCCTAAAAAGAGCAAGCTGTGATAAACTTTTAAGACGTGCCGAAGATGGTTTAAACACAACAATTGGCGAAGGCGGTATCAAAGTTTCGGGTGGAGAAAAACAACGTTTATCTATTGCCAGAGCGATTCTTAGAAATCCAAATCTTTTGATTTTTGATGAAGCGACTTCCGCTTTGGATTCTATTACCGAGGAAGAAATTAATGCTACAATCAGAAACATTTCTGATAAAAATAGAATCACGGTTTTAATCGCTCACCGTTTATCTACTGTAATGCATGCTGATAGAATATTTGTTTTGGAACAAGGTAAAATCATTGAGCAAGGTAAACATGAAGATTTAATTGTTGAAAAAGGATTGTATTATGCCATGTGGCGCCAACAGATTGGGGAAAGAAAATAGTTTTTTGAGGTTCTAAGTTGCTATCCCGAAGCCTCGGGACTAAGGTTCTAAGTTTTTTTGAATAGCGTCCAGCTTTAGCTGGATGAAAAAATAAATTATAGTGAAAGGGCTTTAGCCAAACAAACAGTTTGGCTAAAGCCCTTTTCTTTTAAACTACTATTGAGTTCTAAGTTTTTTATTAAAATATCGATTAAACGCACTATTTGTCATTTCGACGAAGGAGAAATCTTCGCAAGTAACTCCGCAACAAGAATCAAATCTTTGTCGAGCTTCTCGCGAAGATTTCTCCTTCGTCGAAATGACATAAAATGAGAAAATAAGTACTATAAACACAAAACCCGATAGGTTTTAAAAACCTGTCGGGTTCGCTTTATTGTAATTTCAAAGTCTTAGAACATCTTAGTCCCGAGGCTTCGGGATAGCAACTTTAAAAAAATTATTTCAAAAACTCACCTGCCTTAGCCAAAGCCTCCGCAATCCCGTTTGCATTTTTACCTTTTCCAGAAGCGAAGAAAGGCTGTCCTCCTCCGTTTCCTTCAATATATTTTCCTAATTCTTTGATTACTGCGTTTGCATTTAAGCCTTTAGCTGCTACTAATTCTTTAGCGATATAACAATGAATATTCGGCAAACCGTCTTCAACAGAAGCTAAAAACACAAACGAATCTGGTTTTGAACTTCCTAATGCCGAAGCTAAATCTTTTGTAGAAGCCATGCTTAAATCAACTTGTTTGGCAAGGAAATTTACACCGTTTACTTCTTGGAAATCTTTCTCTAATTCAATTTTTAATGCTCCTACTTTTTCTTTTAATAACTGCTCAACTTGTTTTTTCAACTTCGCATTATCATCTTGTAAAGAAGCTACTGATTTTAAAATATCCTGTGGATTTTTTAATGTTTCTTTTATTTCAGATAACGTATTTTCTTGATTTTGATAGAAGTCTTTTACTGCATCTCCTGTAATTGCTTCAATACGACGAATTCCAGCCGCAACTGCACCTTCAGAAATAATTTTGAAATGCCAGATTTCAGCAGTGTTTTTCACGTGAATTCCACCACAAAGCTCTTTACTTTCACCAAACTCAATCATACGAACATTATCGCCGTATTTCTCACCAAATAAAGCCATTGCCCCTTTATCCAATGCTTCTTTAATCGGAATGTTTCTGTGTTCTACCAATTGTAGTTGTGCTTCAATTTGTGCATTTACACTTGCTTCAACCTGACGCAATTCTTCATCAGAAACTTTGCTGAAATGAGAAAAGTCAAAACGCAGATAATTTGGATTTACCAAAGATCCTTTTTGCTCTACGTGAGTTCCTAAAATACTTCTCAAAGCTAAATGCATTAAGTGCGTAGCCGAGTGATTTTTAGATGTTGATGTTCTTAACTCAGTATTTACTTTTGCCACAAAACCTGCTTCTACATTTTCTGGAAGCTGTTTTGCAAAATGCAGAATTAAGTTGTTTTCTTTTTTAGTATCGATGATTTCAATTGTTTCGTTTGCAGAAACCAAAGTTCCTTTATCACCAACCTGCCCTCCTCCTTCTGGATAAAATGGCGTATTGTCTAAAACGATTTGGTACAAAACACCATCTTTTTTAGAATCAACTTTACGAATTCTTGTGATCTTTACTTCGTTTTCTGTTTTATCATAACCCACAAATGTTTCTACATTTCCAGGAATTAAAACCTTCCAGTCTTCTGTTGAAACCTCAGAAGCAGTACGAGAACGTGTTTTTTGTTTTTGCAGTTCTACTTCAAATTCTTCTTCTTTGTAGGAGAATCCTTTTTCTTTTAGAATAAGAGCTGTCAAATCTTTTGGAAAACCAAACGTATCATACAATTCAAAAACCTTAGCCCCAGAAACTTCTTTTCCTGTAGTTTCTGCTACTACATTTTCTAACAATTGTAATCCTTGATCTAAAGTTCTTAAAAAAGAAGCTTCTTCTTCGCGAATTACATTCGTAACCAATTGCTGCTGTGATTTGATTTCTGGGAAAAATTCTCCCATTTGGTTTGCTAGAACTTCTACCAATTTATTGATAAAAGGTTCTTTTGTACCTAAAAATGTAAATCCGTAACGAATAGCACGACGCAAAATTCTACGAATTACATAACCAGCTCCTGTGTTTGACGGCAATTGTCCATCAGCAATTGCAAAAGCAACCGCACGAACGTGATCTACAACTACACGAATCGCAATGTTGGTTTTATTTTGTTCTTCCGAGATGTTTTTTACCTCGTCAGATGTATATTTTAAACCTGTAATCTGCTCAACTTTTTCGATAAGTGGTGTAAAAACATCTGTATCATAATTGGATGTTTTTCCTTGCAAAGCCATACACAAACGCTCAAATCCCATTCCCGTATCAACGTGCTGTGCAGGAAGTTTTTCTAGAGATCCATCTGCTTTACGGTTGAATTCCATGAATACATTATTCCAGATTTCAACTACCTGCGGATGATCATTATTAACTAAACTTTTTCCTGACACCAAAGCTTTTTCAGCTTCTGGACGTAAATCAACGTGAATTTCAGAACAAGGTCCGCATGGTCCTTGGTCTCCCATTTCCCAGAAATTATCTTTTTTATTTCCAAGGATAATTCTGTCCTCGTCGATAAGCGTTTTCCAAATATCCCACGCTTCCTGATCAAAAGGAACATTATCTTCTTTGCTTCCTTCAAAAACAGAAACATAAAGATTTTCTTTAGGAATTTTATACACTTCTGTCAAAAGCTGCCATGCCCAATTGATTGCTTCTTTTTTGAAATAGTCGCCAAAAGACCAGTTTCCAAGCATTTCAAACATAGTATGGTGATACGTATCAAAACCTACATCTTCCAAATCATTATGTTTTCCTGACACACGAAGACATTTTTGCGTATCGGCTATTCTTTTACTTTTTGGAGTTCCATTCCCTAAGAAAAATTCTTTAAACTGGGCCATTCCCGAGTTATTGAACATTAAGGTTGGATCATCTTTAAGAACGATAGGAGCCGATGGAACAATTAAGTGTCCATTGCTTTTAAAAAAGTCTAAAAATTGTTTACGTACGTCTTGTGATTTCATATTTAAATTAGAAAATGTATCTGTTTACAATGTGTCAATTGATAATTAATGAATTAGGTAATTTGTCAATTTGAAAATGTGATAATAATATGATTTTTAATTAAAAAACTTTAAGTTAGCAACAATAAAATTATTAATTCATACATTATCTAATTATCTAATTGCCCCAATTATCTAATTAAATTTGTTCTTGTAAAAAAGCGGTCAGCAACTGAAACATTTATCTGTTTTGTTCGTCTAACTTATTTTACGAGCTGCAAAAATAGCGTATTTTAAAATATGGCGAAAGTAAAATATTATTACGACTCAGAAAATCTGGCTTATACGAAAATAAAAACCAGAAAAAGAATTAAAATCGGTTACGCATTACTGTTTTTATTGGCTTCGGCGCTGTTTGGCTTTTTAGTTTTTGTTCTTTTAATTAATACTCCCTATTTTGAAACTCCAAAAGATCGATTACAGGCACGCGAAATTGAAAATTTAAAATTACAGTATGCGATTTTGAATAAAAAACTGGACGAAATTGATGAAGCTGCAGATGCCTTGGAAGAACGAGACAATAATATTTACAGAGTTTATTTTAATAAAGCTGAAATTCCAGATTCTATTAGAAAGGCAGGTTTTAGAAATCCTGAAAGATACAAAGCTTTAGAAGGTTATAATAATTCGCAATTGGTATTAAACACCACAAAACGAGTTGATAAACTTACGAAAGAACTGGCTATTCAATCAAAATCATTAGATGAAATTTTGAAATTAGCCGGCGCAAAAGAAAATCTATTATTAGCGATTCCAGCGATTCAGCCTGTTCAAAATGAAAATTTAAAACGTGTTGCTTCTGGTTTTGGATATAGAATTGATCCTTTCACGAAAGTGCGAAAAATGCACAACGGAATGGATTTCACTGCCAACACGGGAGCTCCAATTTTTGCAACTGGAGATGGCGTTGTAGCAAGAGCTGACAACACAGCGTCTGGCTTTGGAAACCATGTTGTAATCAGGCACGGTTTTGGATATGAGAGTTTATATGCGCATTTAAGCAAATACAACTGCAGACCCGGACAGCATGTCAAACGCGGCGATGTTATTGGTTATGTTGGAAGTACAGGAAGATCTGAAGGACCTCATTGTCATTACGAGGTTCATAAAGATGGAAAAGTAGTGAATCCATTAAATTTTTACTACGGAAATATTTCTGCGGCAGAATATGTAGCAATTTCGCAAATGGCAAACCAAGAAAATCAATCATTAGATTAATATCACGAAAAAATAGTATTTTTGGAATAAAATAGAAAAAAACGAATCATGCATATTGAACTTTCTAAAGATAAAAGATATTACAGTATTGGCGAAGTTGCCAAAGCTTTTAATGTCAATGCTTCTTTGATACGCTTTTGGGACAGCGAATTTGATATTTTAAAGCCTAAGAAAAATGCAAAGGGAAACAGAATGTTCACGCCGGATGATGTTACCAATCTTCAGTTAATTTACCACTTGGTCAAAGAAAGAGGTTTTACGCTTGAAGGTGCCAAAATACATTTAAAAGAGGGACAGAAGAAAACATTAGATAAATTCGAAATAATACGTAAATTAGAGTCGATAAAAACACAATTGAACGACATCAAAAACGAATTGTAATTAAAAATAGATATAAACATAAATCAAAACAAACATGAAAAAGTGGTTAATCCCTGTAGGAATTATTATAGCACTTATTGCTATTATCGCATTTTGGTCGATTGGTATTAAAAATACTGCTTTACAACACAGTCAAGCCGTAAATAAAGAATGGGGAAATGTTCAAACGGCTTACCAAAGACGTAATGATCTTATCGGGAACTTAGTAAACACTGTAAAAGGTGCCGCTGATTTTGAAAAAGGAACTTTAACAGCTGTAATCGAAGCTCGTGCAAAAGCTACTTCGGTAACAATTGATCCAAGTAATGTAACTCCAGAGCAATTAAAAGAGTTTAATCAAGCTCAAAGCGGAGTAAGTTCATCATTATCAAGATTATTGGTTTCTGTTGAGCAATATCCAACTTTAAAAGCAAACGAAAATTTCTTAAAATTGCAAGACGAATTAGCAAGTACTGAAAACCAGATTTTAACGGCTAGAACTCGTTTTAATGAAGCTGTACAAGTTTATAACGGTTATGTTTTGAAAATTCCAAACAACTGGTTCTTGAGCGAATACAAAGAAAAACCTTATTTCGAAGCTTCTACAGGAGCAGACAAACCTGTTGAAGTAAAGTTCTAAAAATTTTAGACAACAATTTAAAATCTAAAATCAACATTTAAACTCTAAAATTAGTCATGTCAAAAGTAGAAGATTTTTTAACCAAAGAAGAAGAACAAGAGATTGTTGAAGCTATTCGCATGGCCGAAAAAAATACTTCTGGCGAAATTAGGGTTCATATAGAAAAAACAACTTCTAAAGCTCATTTTGATAGAGCTTTAGAAGTTTTTCATGAATTGCGAATGGATGAAACAAGATTGCAGAATGGCGTCTTGCTTTATTTTGCAGTTGATGATAAAAATTTCGTGATTTGTGGTGATAAAGGAATTAACGATTTGGTTTCAGCTGATTTTTGGGATTGTACCAAAGATGTAATGACTTCTCATTTTAAATCAGGAAATTTTAAACAGGGAATTGTCGATGGCATTTTAAACGCTGGAGAACAACTCAAAAAATATTTCCCTTCATTAGCAGACGACTCAAACGAATTATCTAACGAAATCTCAAAAGGATAAATAATGAAAAATTCCAAAAATAAAATCTCAAATTCCAATAGAATTTTTCAGTTTACTCTTTTATTTATATCGTTTTTAACCTGTAATATCATTTTCGCACAATTTGAAATTCCAGAAAAACCTAGTTTTCAAACTTCTGTTTACGATTACGCTAATGTTTTAAGTTCTACTGAAAAAGAACAATTAGAAAAAAAACTCATTCGCTATTCTGACTCCACTACAACGCAGATTGTAGTTATTACCATTGAAAGCCTTAAAGGTGAAGATGTGAGTCAGCTGGCAACAAAATGGGGACAGACTTGGGGAATTGGAGGAACAAAACAAGATGATAATGGTGTTGTGATTCTATTAGCTAAAAATGAAAAAAAGATAGCTATTAATCCAGGATACGGAGTCGAAGATCGTTTAACTGCTGGAATCGGTGGTACAATAATTCGAAATATTATAATCCCAGAATTTAAAGCTGGAAGTTTTTACAATGGCCTAGATAAAGGTACCGACGCAATTATTGATGTTTTTAAAGGAAAATTTAAAGGCGAACGCAAACAAACTAAAGGCAAAGATTTTCCAATTTTCCCTTTTATTGTTATTGTAGTCATTGTTCTAATTTTACTTGCCCGAAATAAAAGAGGCGGCGGAGGTAATTCTGGCAATAATGGCGGAGGCGGTCCCAGCCTGCTTGACGTGATTATTCTAAGTAATCTTGGAAGAAGCGGCGGCGGCGGATTTGGAGGTTTCGGCGGAGGATCATCTGGCGGTGGTTTCGGCGGAGGAGGCGGTTTCGGCGGTGGATTTGGCGGCGGAGGTTTCTCTGGCGGTGGTTCTAGCGGAGGCTGGTAAACATAATTTGTTTCAAGTTTTTTTGGTTTCTCCCGAAGTCTCGGGATCAAGTTTAGGTTTCAAGTTTAAAAAATCTTATTTTTACAATTTACAATTCAATATAGATGTTATCACATAAAGCAAAATACGCCCTTAAGGCCTTACTTTATTTAGCAGAACAAGACGAAAATCACATTTCTAGAACGGTAGAAATTGCTGATGGCGCCAATATTCCTAAAAAGTTTTTAGAACAGATTTTGTTAGATCTAAAACGTGGCCGTTTTGTGAGTAGTAAGCAGGGAAAATTTGGTGGATACTATCTGATTAAATCAAAAAATGACATCACTCTGGCAGAAATTCACCGATTATTTGACGGTGCAATAGCTCTTTTGCCATGTGCTTCATTAAATTTTTACGAGCCTTGTTCTGATTGTAAAACCGAGTCTGAATGCAGTCTGCGTCACGGTTTAATGCTAATTCGAGACAAAACTTTGAAGGCTATGGAAGGTATCACAATCGCTTCATTGGTAAATAAATAAAAAAATATTTTCTAATTCCTAGTAAATCGATAGAATTAATATTTATATTTGCAGAAATAATTAACTAATCATTTACTAAATTTTAACTCATGAAAGTACATTCTAGTCAATCAGGTGTAACAAAACTTTTGCAAAACAAACCAAAAAGACTTTCAGCCTCTACTGAGAGCAATTCATCTATAATGTATATGTGTTGATTTAAAAAAATTTTATTTTAAATTCTACTAATCATATATACTTAATATAAAAATGAAAACATCTATAAAAAATATCTTTACATTATTATTCTTTTTAACCTTTTCTATTTCATTTGCACAAAATGTTGAAGGTGTAGTTACAACAAGTGAAAACATACCTTTAGAAGCAGTAAACGTAGTAATTAAAGGAACAACTCATAGTGCTGTTACAGACAACAGCGGTAAATTTATAATTGACTCGCAAGGCAGATTACCATTGACTCTTTTAATTCAGTATGTTGGATATAAAACAACTGAAATTGAATTAACTGCAATTCCTGCCAATCCAATTCAAGTTTCATTAAGAGAAGAAAATGAACTAGTTGAAGTTGTCGTTTCTTCAAGACGCCGTATCGAAAAAGTTCAGGATGTGCCCATTGCAATTTCTGTAATTACAGGAAAACAAGCAGAACAAACTGGAGCATTTAACGTGAACCGTATTAAAGAATTGGTTCCTTCTGTTCAGCTTTACTCTTCAAACCCAAGAAATACTGGTATTAATATTAGAAGTTTAGGTTCTCCATTTGGGTTAACAAATGATGGTATCGATCCAGGTGTTGGTTTCTATGTTGATGGTGTTTATTATGCGCGTCCGGCTGCTACAACACTTGATTTTATCGATGTAGAACAAATTGAGGTTTTACGTGGTCCGCAAGGTTCATTATTCGGAAAAAACACAACTTCTGGAGCTTTTAATATTACAACTCGCAAACCAAGTTTTACTTCTGGCGCTGACTTTGAAGTAAGTTATGGAAATTATAATTTCTTGCAGGCTAAAGCTTCCCTTACAGGCGCTTTAGGCAAAAAAGTTGCTGGTAGAATATCTTTCTCTGGTACACAACGTGATGGATTAGTGGATAATGTGGCGACAGGAAGACCCACAAATACATTAAACAATCAGGGAATTAGAGGACAATTACTTTGGACTCCAACAGTGAATACCAATGTTATATTTGCTGCTGATATTACAACACAGCGTCCTGATGGATATGCACAAGTTATTGCTGGTGTAGCTCCTACACAAAGAGCAGCTTATCGTCAATTTGATGCTATTATTGCTGACTTAAATTATCAGCTGCCAAGCCAAAATGCATTTGATCGTAAAATTGACCAAGATACTCCTTGGCGTTCTAATCAAGATATGGGAGGTTTCTCTTTAAATGTTGATACAAAAATTGGAGGCGGAACTCTTACTTCAACAACTGCATGGCGTTTTTGGAATTGGGATCCTTCAAATGATAGAGACTTTACAGGATTACAAGTTTTGGCAAAATCTCAAAATCCGACAAGACAAACTCAAATTACACAAGAAGTTCGTTACGCAGGACAGTTAACATCTAAAATCAGTGGTGTTGTTGGAGTATTCTTTATTGATCAAACCTCTCAAACGGATGGTACTGAAGAATCTGGAAATGCGCAATGGAGATTTGCTCAAAGTTCAACTAGTGCTTTATGGAGAACTCCAGGTCTTTTTGAAGGATACGGAATTAAAACCGATGCAAATATTAGAGCTTCTAGTGCTGCAGTATTTGGTCAAATTGACTGGGCTATTACTGATTTTCTGCATGTTTTACCTGGTTTACGTTATAACTTTGATAAAAAAGATGCGCATTATGCCCGTACAACTTACGGAGGTTTACAAACAACAGATCCTGCTTTACTTGCTTTGAAAAGACAAGTATATTCTGATCAGGCATTTGATTCAGCTATTGACAATACAGATTTTTCTGGAAACATTACCGTTACTCTTAAAGCGTCTGATAGGATCAATGCTTATGGAACTTTCGCGAAAAGCTATAAACCTGTGGGTGTAAACGTAGCTGGGCTTCCAACCAATTCAGCTGGTCAGCCATTATTAGAACTTGCCGTTATTAAACCTGAAAAAGTATATCATTATGAAGTTGGTGTAAAAACCTCACCATTTAAAAATTCGATTTTAAATGTTGCATTGTTCAAAACAGATATTAAAGATTTCCAAACTAACGTTCAGGCAGCTGAATTAGGTGTTAACCGTGGTTATCTTGCGAATGCAGATGAAGTGCAAGTACAAGGTGTAGAACTAGATGCTAGTTTTGTTATAAATCAGCATTTAACGATTAATGGTGCAGCAACTTATACTGATGGAAAATATGTAAAATTTACAAATGCGCCTCTTCCATTAGAAGAAACTGGAGCTCCAGTATCATTTAAAGATGTTTCGGGATCTGCGCTTCCTGGTGCTTCAAAATGGGCAGGATCTTTAGGTGGAGAACTTTCAGACAACGCAAGATTCTTCGGAAATGCAGGAAAAATTTTCCTAGCTGTTGATTCTTATGCCCGTTCTGAGTTTTCTTCGAGTCCTTCAGCTTCAAAATATTTAGTTGTTCCAGGATATGCAATTTTCAATGCACGTCTAGGTTTCCGTGCAGGACAAGGTTTATCTGTTCACTTCTGGGGACGTAACCTTTTAAATAAAGACTACTACGAGCAATTATTGCCAGCTGGTGGTAACTCAGGGCAGTATGCGGGAGTATTAGGTGATCAAAGAACTTACGGAGTTACGTTGAAGTACTCATTGTAAGGTTAGAGTTAATTAGTTTAGTATTAAAACCGAGATATATTTAAAATATATCTCGGTTTTTTGTTTTATGATTTTAGATTTTAGATTTTAGATTTTAGATTTTAGATTTTAGATTTTAGATTTTAGATTTTAGATTTTAGATTTTAGATTTTAGATTTTAGATTTTAGATTTTAGATTTTAGATTTTAGATT
>Ga0160437_1000020_pt1 | contig 150335 bp, 135 predicted proteins | sample HID1975I_E0MG_FD_108227 | JGI IMG/M metagenome (GOLD analysis project Ga0160437, IMG submission 108227) | Enriched soil microbial communities from UW Madison campus, WI, USA - HID1975I_E0 MG | ecosystem: Environmental > Terrestrial > Soil > Unclassified | place: USA: Madison, Wisconsin... | reverse complement strand
ATGCACTAATCTCTTTTAGTACATCTCCAACTCCTTCGCTATAAATATTTCCATTTTGAAAAATAAGCATCTCTATCATTTCGGGACGTTTGATGAGTAAGCGCATTAAAATGGGTGCGCCATAATCAAAAAGATAAAAACTCGCTTTAGTTATGTTTAACTTTTCTAGAAAATGCGCAGCGATATCAGCGTAGTTTTCAAAAGTGTAACTAAACGTTTCTAAATCTGGTACATCGCTAAAACCGAATGCAGGCAGATCTGGTGCTACAACATGAAAATGTTTTGATAATGCAGGGATCACATTTCGAAACATATGCGACGAAGAAGGAAATCCATGAAGTAATAACAAAACAGGCCTTCCAAATTCTCCAGCTTCGCGATAAGCAATTTTGATCGAATTTATATTTATGATCTTATGGCTTATTTTCGTTTTCTGCCAGCCTCCAAAATCCATAACATTTTAAATTTAAAAAAGTAGATAATAAATGAAATCATTTTATTTCGCGAACGTCTTAATGTCATTAAGCGTTTCTATACAACAAACTTAGGTATTGGTTTCGACTGCATCTCTGTCATATTCTCACCAAAAATTATAAAAAATAAAGATATTGTACAGGAATGCTGTTTTTATAAAAAGAGTTAGTTCCAAACCTCTATTTTTTGATTTCAAGCAATAGAAATAGAGAATACCATTATTTTTTAGCTTTTTGAGGCTTAGAAATATGTGTTTTAGAGCAGAAAAATTTGAAGCTGATAAAAGAGTAAGAATGATCTGCTTTATTGGTTGAAGCAAAATTATTTCGGATTGAAATTTTCATTCTCTGTGAATAATCTACTAATGATTATAAAAACCTAAGATTTAATTATTTTTTCCTTTTTAGATTAGCAAACCTTATTTTTCTTTAGTAAATATGCACTATATAAGAATCTGAAATACAATATTTTATTAAAAAAAGAAATAATAATTTAATTGTCTGGGATAAACGTATATCGAATTAAAAAAATTAAAAAAATCAACTTTTTAAAATAGGCACACCTTTATTTTATCTGTTTTAAGTAGTTTTATATTAAAAATATCAATGGAAAAGCAAATGCCCATATTTAATAAGTTAAAAGAGATCAGCGAATGGTTCGGACTGCCATCAACCGGATTAATAGGCAATGATTTTATGCTTACGGAAATTAATCAATGGAACAAAAATAAATTACTAAATGTTCCTGATAATTATAAAGCCAATTTCTTTACCATTTTTATAATTAATGAAGGCAGTGCAACACACCTCTATAACGATCAAGTAATAAAATTAGAATCATCCAGTATATTTGTAACTGGTCCCGGGCATTATCGTAATTATAAATTTGATCATTTAACAGAAGCCTATTTTATCTGCTTTACCGAAAAATTTATTTCCAGCTATTGCTTGTACGATATCTATAAAGAATTTCCATTTTTACTTTCTGAATCGTTTATATATAAAAAAGCAGATCCGGAAAACTACCTTATTATAAAGAATAATACAAACCAGATTAAAAGAGAAATTGAACATAGCCAGGATCAAAAAATGACAATAATTGGTAATATGTTAGAATTTCTGCTTATTAAGATTACAGAACTTTTTCAAAATCACAAACACCCTTTTACTGATAATAATAATTCTATAGTCGATATCTTTTATAATGATTTAGGAAACTATTTTAATAAAATAGTAGAGGGGAAAAAGCCACAGCAATTAAAAGCAAAAGATTTTGCAGATTTACAATTTTTAAATGAAGATTACTTTTCCAGAATAATAAAGGCTAAAACCGGAAGAACCCCGGCTGCCTGGATTAACAGCAGACTGCTGGTTGAAGTAAAAACGTTATTAACAGAAACATCAATGCCAATAGCAGAAATTGCTGAAATATTTCAATTCACCAACAGTCGTTATTTTAACTTTTATTTTAAAAGCCAAACCACCCTTACCCCTGCCTACTATAGAAAAAGTCTGCATGTAAGTTAATATCTTTAAATTTTATAACTAAATGCCAATAATAGATTATAATTGAAATTTTCATATCTGATATCTTTGAAAAATAAAAGTCCTCAATTCTCATTTAAAAGATTGTCTAACTTTATTTTACAAAATCATGATACCAAAACTGACTACCATTAGCAAATATAAGGACCAGATCGACTTTTTAAATCTTCCTTTTCATGATTATATAGACAACGATGAATTTTCAATAGTAAAAGTCCACGAATGGGATTTGAAATTTCCTTTTCATTCACCGACTTTTAGATCTGATTATTACAGTTTTACAATTGTAGCGAAGGCAAATGGCAGTTTTACTGTGGGCGATAATAAGTTTGAATTAAGTGATAACCATGTGGTAGTAACCTGTCCTGATTCCTTTTTTAAAATTGACTGGACAGATATGGAAAAAGTTTACAATATAACATTCTTAAAATCTTTTATCTTAAAATACTTTCCCGGCGGCATTAATAATATTTTAGACTTTGAAGCTAAGAATGGTTATTGCTGCCGTCTTGCGGAAGATACAATGGATTATTTTGAGCAGACTTGTCTCGAAATATATCATACAGCAACTTCTAATGCTTGTTATAAAGAAGAAATTATGGCAAACATGGCACTTAACCTTTTATTTTTAGTGCAGTTAGAACAAGAAAATGAAATGAATTTTAAAAAAAGCAACGAAAAAAACAATAAAATTATTATCGATTTTCGTCATAATATGGAAAAGAATTTTAACGAATTGATTAATGGTAATTGTTCACTGCTTATGCGCATAAAGGAACACGCGAAAGCACTAAATTTAGATGAAAATTATTTATGTAAGATTGTAACAAGCTGTACCAAAAAAACGGTAAACGAATGGATAAACGAAAAACTTATAGATGAAATTAAGTATCTTCTAAAATATTCCGAAAAATCGATGAAAGATATTGCCTTTCTTTTTGGTTTTAGCGACCTGAATTATTTTTACAGCTTTTTCAAAACTCAAACTTCTTATGCTCCCGGAGTTTACAGGAAACAATACCAGAACTCATCTCCTGATTAAAGTTTTTAAAAAAAATAAAAGTGAACGTAAATATAATAATGATTAAAGATGATTAATTATCATTGTGAAAGAAGATAAATCAAGGCAGTATTAAAATTATCAACAGAGTCTTACATTTTAAAAAGATGGCTAAAATAAAAAATAAGGAAATATACGACTTTTACGACAATGTAAAAATCATGGGCAGTAATTTCTCTGAGGGCCACGTGGGGGATGAAGATTTTTCATTAATAATTTCAAAAATATTGCACCCAGAAGAAAGACTTCCGTGGACTTATACACTGCACCGCTCGATTTTTTTTATAATTGGAATTGTTATTGATTCCTATGGTTCAATGAGGTATGAAGATGTAACAGTAGATATCAAACCCAATATGCTTTTTATGAATAAACCTGGCGATCTACAAGAATTAAGATGGGATAAAGTAACCGAAACCTATGGTTTATTATTTTCTGAAGATTTTATTAAAAAATATGCCGGAATTTCGATTTATAAAACGTTCCCTTTCTTATTATTTGAAAGGCATTTACCTCTGCATACCTCTGCAGAATTTCAACAGGAGCTGAGAACAATTATTTTACTAATACATCAAGAATTAAAAAAAGATTCACCCCTTAAAAAGAAATTATGTGCAAATCTGCTTACCAGAATTTTACTTAAAATAAAACAAGAATTCTGGGCGGGTTACAGCGTGCATAATGTAGAATCTCGTACTCCAGATATTTTGAACGATTTTACACAAAATCTGGAGTTCCACTATGACCAGCTGCTAAAAGGTAAGGTTAAGAACGTACTGCATATAAAAGATTATGCTGAAATGCAGCAGCTTCATGAAAACTATCTGTCAACCATCATAAAAGAAAAAACAGGAAAAACAGCTGGTCAGTTAATTTCTGAAAAAACGCTCTCTGCGGCAAAAATTTTAATTCAGGATTCTCAATACACTATGAAAGAAATTGGCTATATGCTGGGATTCAGCTATACCTCCTATTTTAGTATTTTCTTTAAAAAACATACAGGACTTACTCCTTTAGATTACCGTAAAAAAAATTTATAAGATGTATATTTTTTTTGCGTTAGATAATAGACGAAAATTGCATTGCACAAAACATTCTCAATAAACTAACTTCGCTTACCAATCAGAATAATCTAAAAAAACTTAATTATAGTTTTATATAAATAAAATTAATTGCGAATGTTTACACAGATTAATACAGCCATTTCAAGATATGTGAACTTCACACAAGAGGAGCTTGAAATATTTAATTCACTATTGTATTTCAAACAAATCAAAAAGAAAATCATAATGCTTCAAAAAGGCGAGAAATGTACTTTTGATGCATTTGTAGTTCGTGGATGCATACGGAAATATTATATCGATGAAAATGGGTTTGAAGTTATCTTGCAGTTTGCAGTCGAAAATTCATGGATCAGTGATATTTCATTTAGTATTTACGAAACAGAGGGCAGTAAAATTTTCATTGAAACTATTGAAAACTCTGATCTTTTGCTCTTTACGCCAGAAACTAAAGAACAGCTTTTTGAAAGGGTGCCAAAGTTTGAGCGCGCTTTCAGAATTTTAATGCAGCGCCATTTAGCTGTTACCCAAAATCGTCTTCTTCATAGTATTACCTGCACGGCAGAACAAAAATATGATGAATTTCTGCAAACGTATCCAACTATACCACTGCGTGTACCGCAGCATTATATTGCTTCATATTTGGGGATTTCTCCTGAATTTCTATCAAAAATCCGAACCCGAAAACTTAAATCTTAATGGCACGAAAATCTTGTCCTGGTTCAATGCGCAGGTTTAATTTATAATAGAAATTTGCTGCAAACCCAAACACACCACAACTATGGACAGGAAAGATTTTCTCAAAAAAGGACTTTTAGGAACAGGAATGTTTGTTGCCTCGGCAGCAGTTGCCAATATCATGCAGAATGATATTGATGAAATAAAACCACTCGAACCTGTGGGTTTTAATCATCTGCCCGCTCTTGATACTCCTGTAACAGGAAACAGCGTTTTACACAAGGCTGAATCACGAGGTCATTCCAATCATGGATGGCTTGACACACATCAGACTTTCAGCTTTGCCTCTTATTATAATCCTAACAGAATGCATTTTGGAGTACTCAGAGTTCTCAATGATGATGTTGTTGATCCATCAAAAGGATTTGGCACTCATCCTCATGATAATATGGAAATCATATCTATTCCACTAGAAGGTGATCTGGAACATAAAGACAGCATGAATAATGTGGCCATTATCAAAAAAGGTGACATTCAGGTCATGAGCGCAGGGACCGGAATTTACCACAGTGAATTTAACAATAGTTCCAATAAACCTGTTAAGTTTCTTCAAATATGGCTGTATCCAAATAGAAAAAATGTAACTCCGAGATACGACCAGATTACTTTAAAACCGAAAGATCGTTATAATAAATTTCAACAAATTTTATCTCCTAATGCTAAAGATCAGGGAGTATGGATTTATCAGGACGCCTGGTTTCATCTGGGAATTTTCGATAATGAGTTCAGAACTTCCTACCAGATTAAAAAGAAAGGTAATGGTGTTTATGCTTTTATTATAAAAGGAAGCTTTCTGGTAAACGGCATTTTGCTTAACGAAAAGGACGGAATGGGAATTTGGGATCTGGCTTCGATTGAAGTAATTTCTCAATTAGATGGTTCTGAAATGCTTTTGATGGAAGTACCAATGACGATGTAAAATTATCATATTATGCATATTAGACTATTAGTTATAAGATCTGGAAATCCTGAAAAGCTGGCGGATTTTTATACATTATTCGGATTAAGTTTTGAATATCACAAACATGGAAATTCGCCATTTCATTATAGTGCTTCAATGGGAAAAACAATTTTTGAAATTTATCCTTTAGCAAAGGGGCAGTCAGAACCAGATATAAGTTTACGTTTGGGTTTTGACGTTGAAAATTTTAGCGAAACTATCCAGAAATTGAAGGAGAATAATGTGACTTTTTTTTCGGAGCCTTCCTTAACAAATTTTGGATATATGACAATCATTGCTGATCCCGACGGCAGAAAAATTGAAGTTTATGATCAGAATGGTGCTTTTTGAAATCCTGATAATCTCTTAAACTCCAAAATCAATAGCATTCTTATTTACCATTTAATATAAATATAACCCAAATGATTAAAATCAAACTAAAGCCTATAAAGTGGGCATTATCTTTTTCTATTTTAGCAGCTGCAACGCTCTACAGTCAAAACACTTCAAAAAACAATTTGAAAATGTATAAAATTCATGGCAGCATTAAAGGTGATATTACTGATAATTTCGCCTATTTATATTATAATAATGTAGAGGACAGTGTAAAGATTGTCAATAATAATTTTGAATTTAAGGGTGTAAGCAATGATACTGTGAATGCGCAGGTTTATATAAAATCTGCAGAGAATGCTCCTCAATTTTATTTGGAGAATAATAATATTGAGATGCAGATTAGCGTAAATAAAGTTAATAAAGAAGGAAAATCTGTAGAGACAATGCATATTGACGAAATTAAAGGATCTCATTCATCACAAATACAGGTAGAATATTTAAATTTTTATAAATTAAATTCAGGTAAAAAAGACTTCAGTAAACTTTTATATTCAAAATTAACCATCTTTTTGAAAAAACATCGCAGTCATCCATTTAGCGGAGCAATTTTGGCCGAATTGGCAATGGTAAATCCAATATTGGACAAAAAAGAATTGAATACCCTTTATGCTCTTTTAGACATTACCAAACAAACTGAGCAGGACCTCAAATTCTTTAAAAAAGGAATGGACAGATTAGGTACTTACGGCGTTGGAAAACCTTTTATAGATTTTGCGCTGCCAGACCAAAATGCTTCTCTTGTTGATTTTAAAACATTTAATGGAAAATTTGTACTTATTGATTTTTGGGCTTCCTGGTGTGGACCCTGCAGAAAAAAAAGTCCTGAACTTATTGCCTTAAAGCAGCAATTTGCAGGATCTAATTTTGAAATAGTTGGAATTTCAATAGATAAGAATAAAGAACAATGGACTGCGGCTATTGCAAAAGATAAATTAGATTGGGTAAACCTGTTGGATCAGGAGCAAAAAATAAAAACCAATATTGGAATAGAAAACATTCCTTATAATTATCTAATTGATGATAAAGGCATTATCATCGGTATTAATCTTTCGGTAACAGAAATCGAAAAGATTTTAGCAGCCAATACCAAAAAAAAATAAAGTTATTTTTGATGCTTTAAATTGTAAATAAAAAAAGATGGGGCGTTTAACTACCCCATCTTTTACCACTTCATTATTTCCCCGTTTTTCTTAAAAGGAAATCTTTGATAAGTGCCCCCATTTCACTACCAAAACTTTCAAGTGCAAAGTGTCCTGTGCTGAATAAATGAAACTCTAAATTTTTCACGTCTTTTTTGAAAGCTTCCGCTCCCACGCCTGGAAAAATATAATCATCTTTTCCGTATACAATCAACATTTCAGGATTGTATTTTCTGAAATATTCCTGCCATTCCGGATACAAAGGCACATTGGTTCTGTAATCATAAAAAAGTGCCAATTGAATATCACCATTTTCCGGGCGTTCTAAGTGTCTTAAATCAATTTCCCAGTTGTCCGGCGAAATTACCGAAGCATCCGGAACATTGTGTGTATATTGCCATTTCAGTCCGTCAGGAGCATGAAAAGTACTTAATGTAGCTGCTGCTTCTTTATCATTTCTATCTTTCCAAAGTGCTCTGAATGGATCCCAGAAAGTTTCAAGACCTTCTTCATAAGCACAGCCATTTTGTACAATCAGCGTATCTATTTGATCCGGATTTCTGCTGGCAATTCTAAAACCGACCGGTGCACCATAATCCATTAAATAAAGACTGAATTTTTTAATATCCAATTCATCCAATAATGTTTTTACCATGTTGCTGAAATTTTCAAATGTATAATCAAAATCTGCCAATGGAGGCTGCTCACTTCTTCCATAACCCGGATAATCAGGTGCAATTAAATGAAAATCATCAGACAGATCATTTATTAAATTGCGAAACATGTGTGACGATGTTGGATATCCGTGAAGCAATACTAGCGTTGGCTTGTTTTTATCTCCGGCTTCTCTGTAAAAAATCTCTACTCCGTTGATTTTTCTTGTATGGTAACTTGTTTTCATAATAATGGTTTTTTAAATTAAATTTTTACTTTTTAAAACTCTATTTTATAATTGATTAGATTAATTTTCTGTCGCTTTCCTGAATCGGCAGGTCGTTGATACAGGCAAATCTTCTCTGCATTAATCCTTCTGCATTAAATTCCCAGTTTTCATTTCCGTACGCTCTGAACCACTGTCCTTCTTCATTATGATACTCATATTCAAATCGAACAGCTATTCGGTTATCTGTATGGGCCCAATATTCTTTTTTAAGTTTGTAATCGAGTTCTTTTGACCATTTTCCTGTCAGAAAAGTGATAATTTCTTCGGTGCCATTTATAAATAAATGACGGTTTCTCCATTCGCTGTCAGCAGTATAAGCCTGTGCAACTCTATACGGATCTCTGCTGTTCCAGGAATCTTCTGCCAATTGAATTTTCTCAATTGCAGTCTCCAGTGTAAAGGGTGGAATTGGATGTTTTTTCACCATGTTTCATATGTTTAAGCATTTCTATACCACAAACTTAGGCATTGAATCCAGTTACATTTCTGTTATATTCTTACCAAAAATTATAATAAATAAAGATATTGGAGTGAAGTTTTTTATTCTGAAAATGAAAACGAATTAAGGTGTCAAAACACACAGAAAAACTGATTTTTAAAAAAGTATTTTGCTTACTAAAAAGCCATCTGAATTTGAATTTTATATAGAATTTTAACAAGTATGACATAACTTAAAATAAAAAGCAGCATCCAATAGAATGCTGCCATTTTAAAAAACGAATTAATTTATTAACGCTGTTGTTTTTTCAGCTTAATTATAACTTTTTATTTTGAAGTAAAAATTAGAATACTGATCCTGAAAAATCTACATTTTTATTTATTTTTCTTTGCTGATATAATGATCTAACGAATATTTACCCGCGCCCACAAAGCATATCAGTAAAAAACAAAGACTGTAAATCAGTGGAACATCTTTTACCAGAGCCGGATCGTTATAATGCAATACAAAATAGCCTGTCAGAGTAACCGCTAAAATAGGTAAAGTGGCTATGCGAGTTATTAAACCAAGTATGATAAAAATGGGCATAACAAGGTTTGCAGTTGTTGCAAAGGCCTGGTTTAATGCTTCAGGAAGACCCAAAGGATTAGGGACAACTTCTGCAAGTGCCGTCCCAATGCCTATCTTTTTCAGACCATGGGCATAAATAAGTTCACATGAAATGGCAATCCTGAAAAAGAACAAAGCAATGTTATTGCATTTTGTTCCCAAATTTGAACGTAAAAGCGAAAAAAATACATTTGTCATAATTTCTATTTACTCTTTTAGTGTTTAAGCATTGCTCTGCCGTATTGAACACCAATTCCATAAGAACCTCCATATTTTTGAACCAAATCTGTTACGGCTGTATAGGTTTCTGATCTTGACCAGTCTCTCTGTAACTCTAATAAATACTGCATTGAAGTTATCGGTCTTGCTCCTGCCTGAACCATACGTGTTACGGCTTGATTATGAGCTTCATCTGTTACATCTCCACTTGCGTCTGTGATTACGTAAACCGTATAACCGTCATTTATGGCTGATAATGCAGGTCCTACAATACAAACAGAAGTCCATAATCCGCCCATTACTAGTGTTTTATTTCCTTTACCTGTTACTTCTTTGTAAGCATTCGCATCTTCCCAGAAATTCATACTGGTTCTGTCAAAATACTTAGTACTTGCTTTTGGATAATATTCCTGAACTTCAGGAAAAACCGGTCCGCTAAAAGAGCCTTCAGCAACGGTCGTAACAACAGTCGATACTTTAAAAATCTTAGATGCGCCTGCGACAAGGGCTGTATTTGTTCTTAGCTGATCGACCGGAATATTACCAACTGCAAATGCCATCTGGCTTTCGTGATCGACTAAAATCAATGTATGATTTTTAGGCGTTAAAAGCTGTGGACTTGGTTTTTGTGCAAATGCATTTAGAGACGACAATACAGCTGCTGCTGCTAAAATTAAATTTTTCATAATAATTCTGATTTAATGGTTAATTGTTTTTTTAATATTTGATTAGTGTAAAACTCGTTTCGTAAAACTTTGGATTATTTTTTAATTAATTCTCTACTCTGAATTATTTTACTTTTTTACTTAAAAAGTTTATAATCAATTTAGATATTTCTAAATGGTGTTCTTCCAATGCAAAATGACCTCCGCTTAATAAATGAACTTCAGCTTTTGGGCTGTCTTTTTTATAGGCATTTGCGCCTGCGGCAGTAAAAAACTGGTCATCTTTACCCCAGATAACTAACATGGACGGCTTGTATTTAGCAAAATACTGATGCCATTTTTCATACAATGCTATATTAGATCCATAATCACGAAACAATGCAAGTTGTATAACATCATTTCCTTCTCTGTCCAAATAATATTGATCAATACTATAACTGTCTGGTGCTATTTTTTCAGGAGATTCTGCACCGGTTAGATATTGCCATTTGGTGGCGTCAATAGTCAGAAAAAAACGTGCTGCCTTTTCAGTTTCGGCATTTGGTTTTTCAATATATGCTATCAAAGGTTTTAAAACTTCTCCCAAGCCTTCAACATAAGCATTTGCATTCTGAATTATAAGTGACTGAATCAGTTCAGGTCTTCTTGTTGCTATTCTCATTCCAATTGGTCCGCCATAATCCTGAATGTAAAGGCTCGTTTTGGTGATTTTTAATTTATCAATAAAATGCTCCATTGTAACGGATAAGTTGTCAAACGTGTATTGATACTGTTGCGGAGTTGGAGCACTGCTTTGCCCAAAACCGGGATAATCAGGAGCAATTACATGGTAATTATCAGCAAGCTCATTCATCAGGTTTCGGTACATATGTGATGATGACGGAAATCCATGCAATAAAATAATTGTCGGTTTAGTTTTTTCTCCCGCTTCACGGTAAAAAATTTTTAAACTGTCAACGAGTATTGTTTTGTATATAACTGGATTTTTCTCTCCGCAGGATTTTGTATAAGATTTAAAGCCTGTCAAAAACACAATTATTACGACTGACATTATAATTTTTGTCTTCATTTTATTTGTTTTAGATTTTAATAATTGTCTCTGGAATATTTCCAAGATTAAATATTTATAAGCAGTCTATCGGAAATTACTTTTTTTGATAGCCACCATAAAAATTAACCGGTGACCAGTCCGGGATTGCTTTTTCTATTGCAGGATTCAGTTTTGCAAACTCTTTGTCACCAAAGACAACATTGCCCCCAACTACTGTTAAAACAGCCGATAAATCTTTGATTTTACTTTCCGGTACGCTGAAATAATCATCGGATAATAGTACGAAATCAGCAAACATTCCTTTTTCCAAAGTACCTTTTACAGTTTCTTCTTTTGATACCCATGCGCTCCCTTTTGTATATAAAAGAAGTGCCTCCTCGCGAGTCAGTAAGTTGTCTGGAGCACTTAGTTGTAATCCTCCTACCGTTTTACCAGAAACCATCCAGTATAATGCAGGCCACGGATTATAACTGGCAACTCTTGTTCCATCAGTTCCTGCGCCTACAGGAATTCCCATTTTAATCATTAATTTTAAAGGCGGAGCATACTTTGCTTTAGCGGCTCCATATCTATCCACAAAATATTCTCCTGCATACGCCATTCTAGCCTGAATTGCAATACCTCCATTCAACGCTTTAACTCTTTTTAGCTCCTGTTCTGTAATGGTTTCTGCATGATCAAACAGCCATCTTTGTTGAGCTAATTTCCCATTTGTTTCTTTATTTACTTCTTCAAGAACATCCAGTATATTAGCAATGGTTTCTCCATAGGTTGCATGAATTCTAAACGGCCAACGGCTATCAACATGCAATCGAATCACTTTTTTGATATCACTTCTCCATGAGGGTCTATCTTCTAACATCGGTTGCGGCGCTAAGAAATTTTCAAAATCACCTGCACTCCATGTTAGAAATTCTCCTCCTCCTTCTAATTCATATCCATGATCCAAATGAATTTCTCCGTTATTACCCACTTTATTGGTTTTAATCCAATTTTGAAATTCTGCGAACTCTTTTCCTTTATTTTGAGGAAATAAATAATAAGACAATCGTATAGGCATTTCTCCCCCATTAGCAAGTTCCTTGGTTGCGCCATAATCTTTAGGAAAAGCATGTCCGCCTCCTCCTGCATCGATTCCGCTTGTAATTCCATATCGATTCAACTCTCTGTAAAATTGTTTTGTAGAATTCAACATTTGCTCATTATCCATAGGAGGCAGCGCCCCAATTGCAGCATACAGAATTGTTGGATTTGGCTCTGCCAATAATACTCCTGTCAATTTACCATCTGGACCTTTTTCGTATGAACTTCCCTCAGGCGGTTTTGTGTTTTCATCTATTTTAAGTGCTTTTAAACCACTTTTATTCATCCAGCCTCGACTATACAGAAATAATACAAATGCCGGAATATCTCCTGTTGCTTCATTAATTTCATCGCTTGTTGGAAATCTTTTTTCTTCGAACTGAAACGGACTCCATCCTCCCACCACTCGCACCCACTGGCCTTTAGGTGTTCTTGCGGCTTGCTCTTTTAGCATTTTTAATGCTGTTTTCAATGAGGTTACCCCATCCCATCTTAATTCAGCATTATAAAAACGCCCTCCTCTGGTTAAATGCAAGTGGGAATCATTCAGTCCTGGAATAACGGTACGCCCATTAGCATCAATAACTTTTGTTTGCTCTCCTTTTAGCTTTAAAATCTCTTCAGTAGTTCCATACGCCAGAACTTTGCCTTTTCTTACTGCTATCGCTTCACTAATAGTTTTGTTTTTATCCATAATGGCTATTTTACCATTGGTAACAATTAAATCTGCTGTTTCCGTTTTAGTTTCTTTTTTGTCTTTTTGACAGGAAATGAATAGTATTATTAATAATGTCAGGAATATAGAATTTCTCATTGTGATTGTTTTATAAGTTATTAATTGTAAATAATTAATCTATTCTAGAAGCTGCAATAATAACATCTGCTACCGATTCAGGCTGGGAGATATAAACCGCATGGCTTCCTTTGACATACGTGGCAATTGTTTTGGATCGTTTGTACATGGCTTCCTGAATTTCTGGCGGAATACTCTTGTCTTCGGTTGCAATTACACCGTATACAGGTTTTGATTTCCAGGCTGCGTTTTTTATTAGTGTTACAAATCCTTTAGCATAAAAAGCACCTTGCGAAGCATACATAAAATTGGCATCTTCTTCACTTAAATCAGCGCAGATTCCCATATGGTATTTTTGTTTTTCATAATAAATAATACCATTTTCATCCGGAGGCAGCACTCCATTTTCTGGTGCAGGTGGAGCTGTTTGTATCCATTGTAAGGCCGTTTCACCATCTCCCGGCTGAAATGCAGCCACATAAACTAGTGATGCCACATTTTTATGGTTACCAGCCTCAGTAACTATAACTCCACCGTAAGAGTGTCCTACAAGAACAGCGCTATCGCCTAATTTGTCTAAAGCTATATTGACAGCCTGTACACCGTCTTCTAATGATGTTAATGGATTATGAACCACTGTAACATTATATCCGTTTTTATCAAGTATGTTATATATACCCCTCCATCCTGAGCCATCTGTAAATGCCCCATGCACGAGCACTATATTTTTAATTGTTTTCATCGTGAAAGTTTTTTATAAATTGTAAAAGCATTCTTTCTTGTAATTTTAACGGTAGAAAGAAGGTCATATCTTTTGTAATTTGTCGCATTTCAGGTTAATAACCTTATCTTATAAATCATGGAATTTGAAGTCTGATAAAAAATCAAAAATGGATTCCCTTACTTGATGAAACAAAATTACAGGTAATGAAAGCGTGCTTTTCTGTGAATAATTCACTAAAAATTATAATAAACTAAGATTTGAAAAGTTCTGCCACTTTACATTGGTAAAACGTATTATCCTGTACAAAAAAACTTCTGCTAATCATATTAAATATGACTAACAGAAGTTTTTATAAGAATGCTCATCTCTTTCTACATTACTGATCTAAATGACATTAATTTATTTTGCTTCTTGGTTTAAAATCGCGGCGACAACACCTGGCTGAGAAAAAAAAGGTGTATGGCTGGTAGGTAAAGAATAGCTCCTTGTTATACTAGCAGCTTTTGCCATACTTTTTTGCAAGTTCAAACCTATAGCATGATCGTATTCAGTAAAAATATATACCTTATCAAGTTTTCCAAAATTAGCAGCCGTCAGCGCTACCGGCGTCGCAAGGGGCCCTAAGGGTTCCGGTTTAAAGTTAGCCACCAAAACCTCAGCTATTTTTTTAGGTGCGTCTGCGGCAAAAAAATCCAAAATACCTTCTTTAGCAATTCCCACCACACCTGCTTTTTCATCCGGCTGTATGTATTGCCCAATATGAGTTTCCTTGTCTGCTGCCGAAATTGAAAAAAGGCTTTCTCCATTAGCCGGCAAAAATGCGCATAGGTAAACCAGTTTTTTGATTTGTCCGGGAATTTGCTCAGCGGTTTGGCTGATGACCATTCCTCCAAAACTATGACCGACAAGAGTAATGTTTTTTCTTGTTCCAATTGCTTTTTTGACAACATCTACATAACCTTGCAGGGTCAATGATGAGACAGGTGTATTGTCGCTTCCATGCCCTGGCAGATTTACTGTAATCACTTCATTGCCACTCTTTTTAAGTTCTGCTTCAACAGACTTAAAATCTCCAGCTGAAGACCATGCTCCATGCACGATAACAATGGTGTTCTGGCTAACCGTTTCAGCCTGAATTGGTGCTCCGAAAGCGGTCATTAAAATCACCGCTGCAGTTGTAATTGATTTTCTCATCTTTAAAAAATTTTATAGTTATATTAATTGTTATTGTTTTATATACAGTTCTGTAGAAACTGAATAGCTGCTATGAAAAATGATGTAATGAAATTATTTTTATAAAACTAAAGTCAAAGTACTGGCTGTAAACAGGATATCTTTACCATTACTAACGTCCCGAATAAATTTTCCGCTGTTAAACCATGTTCCCTCTATAGTAAAACTCAAATACTTATTAATAGAATAATCAAATGATGCTCCTAGTTGATTTCCTATCTTTTTTGATGTCGAATTTGAGCTGTTAAATAAAATTGAAACATTTGGCTGATAGACGGCATCGTTACTTGAAGCCCTCCAAAACATATCATAATCGATATTAAAATTTAATTTTTGTGTTAACTGAAATTCCAAGAAAGGATGCAGATCAATTAAGTTTGAAGGACCTATTAAAGCAGCTAAACCAAAGTATGCACCTTTTGGGAAAAGAGGATTAAATGTTTGAATAGAGTTATCATTTTGGATTTTATCTCCCGAGATATATTCCGCTTTAAATCCTATTTTATGACTCCTTTTATATATTAGATAATTAAAAAAATTATTGATCGAAAATGTCCAGGCACTAATGTTTTGTTTATCAAATTTTCCAAATTGATAGGCAGCTTCAATATCATAATACCAATTAGAATGAGTTCCCCAAATTCTTGAACCTGCTGTATTTCTATTTTCTTCTCCCGAAATTGTATTGAATGTGCTCTTTGATTTTCGCAGATTAAGAAAATAAACTTCTAAATTGTTTAAAAACCTAACTCTCTTTATACTAGCATACAAACCCCAAAGCTTCGTATCTCGATCAATTTTATCATTAAAATTTCCAAAGTTATTTTTGACATAATAACCATAAAAAGCATCTACAGACAAATGATTTCTTTGGTACATGATTTTCATTGCGTCGAATGCCTGCCTGCTGTTTGGTCCTTCCCGAACTGAAATCAATCTCTGCGATCCATAATATAATTCCTGTCTTCCCATTCTAAAGTTTAAATTCTTTATTCTTACTTCAAAAAACAATTGATGGATATCTAATGGATTTTCTTCTAATGGATTAGGATTTAATCTACTAATCGAAGAACTGCTTTGTACTTGGCTAAACAAACGAAATGAACTGCCTATTTTTAAATCGCCGTACAGAAGTGCCCTATTCAATATAAAACCATTTTCATCCCTATAAGCCTCGTCCCAATTTTCATTGTCAAAATATTGGTATTGCGTTCTATTATCACCTCCGAAAAAAAGAAATACCTTCGCCTTTTTCGATACCGTTATTTGTTTGATTTTATAATAAAAATTTTGATTGGTACTATCAATTGAAATAGTATCATTGTACCTTAAAAATCTGAATTCATTTATTTGTTGTGAATAAACAGCGGGACTAAATACAGCTACAAAAATTAGGTAATATTTTTTCATCTGTTTAAAAATTATTTCATTCCGCCTCTACAATTAGCGTACTGATATCATGAATCAACCGCTTTGTGTCTTTATACTCAAACAGAAGACATCAACGGTAAACCCGCAAAACCAACAGAAGCAAACCTATTTTTTTCAAGAATGGTCTTCTATTATTATGTCAATATTTTCCAATAAAATTTTTATCTACTGCGTATTTGCCTCCCCCTAAAATGAAAAGGGCAATAGCCATTCCTATCCAGAGAATAAAGTATTCATAGCCTTCTCCTTTCAGCGTTCCATACCAATTCATAAAAAAACCATTTTTAAGATGCGTAGTAAATATCATGCCTAGAGGAAGAAGTATATAAGAAAAAGCAATAACTCTGGTTCCTAACCCGATAATAAGAGCAATCGCGCCAAGAGTTTCCAGAAGGATTACTGAAAAACCCATGATCCATGGCAATCCCACCGATTCTGTAAAGAATATCATTGTTTTGGAAAAGCCAAAGCCTCCAAACCAGCCTAATAATTTTTGCATACCGTGCATCAATACAACAAAACCCAGGACAACTCTTAAAATTAGGGGCGCATATGATTCGCTTGTTTCAAGTAATTTATTTTTCATATTTTTTTATTTAAATAAGTAATTAATTATGTTTTGCATATTCTGTTTCAAACCGTTCTCTGTCCTTTAATAAATGGTTTTTATGACTGGTTTAATTTTTTATATATGCTGAATACATCCAAATCATTTTTTCCTGTTGCCGAATATAGTCACTCATTAAACTATTAGTCCCAGTGTCATCTATTTCTGCAGACAAATCAAGAATCAATCTTTGTTTTGCTAAAAGTATTCCCAGTGACTCTACAATTCTGCCAACAGAATGCTGTCCATCAATTATCTCATTTGTTTCTAAAATCGAAGCTGTTTTAAAATACTCGGTAAAGTTGTGATTGGGTCTAAATCCTAAGGTTAATATCCTTTCGGCAACTTCGTCAATTTTTAAAAAGAGGTTATTGTATAAATCTTCAAATTTTTGATGCAGTACAAAAAAATCATCACCTTTAATATTCCAATGATATCCTCTAGCATTTTGATAAAATATTGAATAATTAGAAAGTAAATTATTCAATTGATATGCTAACTCTTTACTTTTTACAGTACTTAATCCTATGGCATTTAAATCGTTCATTCTTAAATTTTTAAAATGTTGTGAAAAAAATATTATATATCTAATATCCTGGAGTCCATCATAAAACGCTTCCAATTTAAAAATGGCATCGCGTATGATTTTAAAGTTTTGTAAATTAAAAACGAAGTCCTGATCTGAGTTTTCACGTTTTTAGTTTTCCGCACTTCTTTAACTGTTTCTCCTATGAGAAATATACCTCCAGAAAAAAAGTCATTTTCTATGCCGGAATAGATTTCAATTTCACGATCTAGAGCTATAACATAGTACCCTTCTTTCGAAACATGTAAATTATAATCATAATTTTCAATAACTTTTCTAAAAACAGCATTGTTTGTTCCAATAGAATTCGATAAAAATTCTATTTCATTTTTATCGTTTAAAGCAATACTTGCACAATTTCCCTTGATTTTATTTTGTGGCTGTAATCTGTTAGTTGTATCCATATTTTATAAATTATTATGTTCCTGATTATTATCTCATCTTCAATTTTTGAATCATTGCTGCATTTAAATTATCGCTGTAAGCTCCATAAGCATCTACCAATAATCCTTTTATACCATATTCTGTACTTATCGCGTAGAGTATTGAGGAATCATCCGGATTAGAATCACCTTCAAATCGATAAAATGCATCAACATTGAATTCAGTAGAATCAAATGTTCTATTTAACTTTTTACAGTCTAATGTTGAGTTACTAAGATTAAAATCAAAAGTATATCCCTCTGCTTGTTTCACAGTTATTGCCTCTGTCAGCGTATCGTAATTTGCCATTTTGTTTTCTTTTTTTTAGAATCTATAGTTTTATTAGATCTAATTGTTTAGTAATATTTTTATTTATTCTGGAAATAGATTGATAGATAGTCGTGTATCGTTTGCGATTTTTCCTATTGCTTCAAAATAATTTATCATTTGAAAAATTGATATAAAAAATCATAATCAAATAGATTTCGTTTTCGTTAGAGCAAAACTAATTCTAAAGACAACTTGAGTTTCTGTAGAAAAGTTATCAAAAATTATAAATATTAAAGATTTGGAATATTATTGTAGATTTTATTAAGTGTATTCTACGTATCTATCAGAATAAGAAATAATTACATGAGACATAAAGGATTAAATTCCATTTTGTAGAACGACTTATGTATTGTTCATTAAAAGATACCGAAGCAATCGAATTTAGTCAGGAGAAAAAAAGAGGTGTCCTCATCGAACCTGCTATAATGGTTTTATATATAAACATAATTATTGCGGTAATAATACGATTTTACACAATCAATTAGATAAAAAATAAAGCGTACAGATTTCCTAAATAAAGAATTATCACATTAAAACTTAAAATCTTTAAATATTATAATTTTTAGCCAGGATTTGAAACCTGTATAATTACATTTTTATGCAATTTTGAAAAATCAAATCTACCTATACCAAAGCCAAATAACTAAATATAAGCAACTTAAGATGAAACCAGTGTTAACCAATTTAAGTAAGATTACTGACTGTCTGGCTTTTATGAATCTGCCGATTTCCAGATACAATAGTGAGAATTTTAGTTTTATAAAACTACATGAAATTGGAATAAAATTACCTTTTCAATCACCAACATTTCGACCTGATTTTTATAATTTGTTCGTAATAATAGACGGATGCGGCACTTATTATATTGGTGATAAAGAAATTGAAATTAGTTCTAACAAAATTATAATTTCCCGGCCGGAATCGTTTTCATCCAGTTATTGGACAAAAATTCAAAAAATCTATACAATCAGTTTTCGGAAAAGTTTTCTAATACAATATTTTCCTGCGGGAATTGATACTATTCTGGAGTTAGGCGGCGAAAATATGTTTTCCTGCGATCTGACTAGGGAAAGGGTGAAATATTTTGAGCAGACTTGTGATGAGATCTATGATATCTGGATTTCAGCAATGGAATATAAAGATGAACTTATTGCGAACCTTACTCTTAATCTTTTATTTCTAACGCAATTACATCAGAAAAGAGACTTCAAAATAAAATTGGAAAACGAAAAGAACACCACAATTGTGAGCGCATTTCGTCAAAATATGGAAAATAATTTCAGCCATCTTATACGTGGTCAGGACAGTTTGCTGATGCGAACAAAAGAACATTCCAAATTATTGAATATCAACGAAAATTATCTTTCAAAAGTTATAAGCAATTGTACAGGAAAAACAGTTAATGAATGGATTAATGAAAAACTTATTGATGAGATTAAGTACCTTTTGAAACATTCAGATAAATCAATGAAAGAGATTGCCGCATTATTCGCTTTTAACGATCTGAATTATTTTTGCAGTTATTTTAAAACACAGACTTTAAATGCACCAAGCACCTTGCGGAAAGACTTTAACAAGGGTGAAAAAAATCAGACTGCTGTTTATAATCCCCAATTTATAAATCATCAATCATTTGGTAATAGTAAAAGTAGTTCTACCAGTAAATATTTTGAGAATGGAAAACAATAAAAAAATTAAATTCACAGATTTCTTTGATACCGTCAAAATAATGGGGCAGGATTTGTCATCTGTAGATTTAGACCGTGTAGATATGTCTCATGGACATTTAGGAGATGCTGAATTCTCCTTTGTGAACTCCAAAGTACTTCATCCAGATGATCAGCTTCCTTTTGTAACACCTCCATTTTACACTACATTTTTTTCAGTAGGATTTGTTTTGGATGCTTACGGAAAAATCATAGTGGATAAACTGCCGTTTAATATCAAACCGGGAATGTTATTTGTCAATAAACCCGGCGAGCTTCAGCAGTTAACTTGGGATGTTATGAATGAATCTTACGGAATACTTTTTACTGAGAATTTTATATCGAAATATGCTGGTATCTCTATATATAAAACATTTCCGTTTTTGCTTTTTGAAAGACAAATTCCATTAAAAACCTCCGAAGCATTTCAACAGGAATTGAAAAAAATTGTGGTGCTGATTGTGGATGAACTTATAAACGACTCGCCTTTAAAAAACCAAATCTGCGCCAATTTATTGACGCGGTTTCTGCTGAAAATAAAACAAGAATATTGGGAAGGTTATATGATTCATAATTCGGAAACGAAAAATTCAGAAATGAAAAATCCGGATATTGTAAATGATTTTTTCCAAAATCTGGAATACCACTATGACCAATTGCTAAAAGGTAAAGTTCAAAGAACACTGTACATAAAAGACTATGCTGAAATGCAGCAGCTTCATGAAAATTATCTCTCAAGTGTTTTAAAGGAAAAAACGGGAAAAACAGGCGGACAGCTTATAGCGGAAAAAACCCTGAGCGCAGCAAAAATTCTTATAGAAGATCCGCGATTATCCTTAAAAGAGATTGCTTACATGCTGGGATTCTCATACTTATCTTACTTCAGTATTTTTTTTAAGAAACATACGGGGTTGTCGCCAGTTAACTATCGTAAAAAAAGTCTTCACTAGTTATTAATTGGAAATGAAAAAAGGTAAAAAGCTGTGAAACGTTTTCATAATGTTGGGAATGATACTAACTTACAAGGAAAGTCACCAGTGGTCTCGAAAATAAAAAGTTAATTTTCAACCTTGTAAGCAGCTTACCAATTCGTCCTTATTTTTACAACCTCGCCTCGATACACATGCGTGCGATCAGAATCAGAAGCGTTAAAATCATTTCTTACTGAGCTTGGGGTAGTTTTAGTGTTCCTTTTAAAAAATGTGTAAAAATATCCCAGATCAGTAAAAGCAAACATTTGTGCAATTTCAGGAATTGGTGTATGTGTGTTTTTTAGCAGATAACTGATTTCATCTATGAGCCTGTCGTTAATCCATTGATTGATTGTTCTTCCTGAGGTTTTACTAATTACCTTAGAGAGATAGGTTTCATTAACATGTAATAATTGAGCATGCTCTTTTGTACGAAGAACGGCCGAACTCTTGCCTGATAAGAGCATGTTAAAATTCTGATCAACATTTTTAAAGAAGGATGCCAAAATTAAAGCATTTTTCTCATTCTGAGTCTCTAGCTTAATCTTATTTTGATGTTGCTGTATTAGTAATAAAAAATGAATAAGCAGATTTGCGATCATTTCATATTTATTACTTGAAGAAGAAATAGCTTCATTATACATCTCAGCACAAATCTCATCAAATGGTTTATAGTCGTCATCGCTGAGTCCGTAATTAAATGCATTGGTTATATCCTTTACAGGAATTTCATCAATTCCATCAGGAAAGTATTTAATCAAAAAATTCTCCGTAAAAGAAATATTATATCCTACTGGTGATTCTGTCCAGCCACTGGATAAATAGCTGTCAGGATACTTCATAAAGACATGCTGAGCACCAAGTTCAAATACATGATCACCTGCCATAAATGTACCTTTTCCTTCACTTACAATTATTAAAGTGTAAAAGTCCGGTCTAAAGGTAGGTGTGATGTAAGGCATCTTTAATCCCATATCATGAATTTTTATAATAGCAAAATCGTCATTATCGATATAAGAGAAGACGGGTAAGTTCATATAAGCGATCATATCTCTAAACTTTCTTAGAGTGGTTATCTCTGGTTTCATGTTTCTACCTGCATGATTCATGTTTGCTGCACTTAACTTGGTGAGTAAATTTATGAAAATAGTAAAAGAAAAATTGCAAAAGAACAATATATTTTTTTTTAAAGCTGGCCAATAAACTCACACAAATAAATTAATATTTTAATTTGCTCTTGATGTCTTTTGTACCGCAAAAAGGCAGACCAATTTTAAAAAAGCTATTTGCCGGAAAATGAAACATTCAATAAAATCTCATGACAGTCCTCCTGCTTTCAAATACTAAGTAATGCTGTTTTTCTTTGCATTGAATTAAGAAAAAGTAAAATTGATGTCTTGCGGTAAATACCCGAAGGGAATATTATAGTTGCCTCACGGCTCAGGTTTTTACCCTCTATGGGCACTGCGATAAGTTCAGAAAAGTCAAACAAAGAAGAACTCATTAATATAGTATGCCATTTCTTTGTATTAACCAGTTCTAGTGCACTATGAATATCGTTAATCTCTATTTTTGGGTCAAGTTTTATATTGTTATTTTTAAGCGTTTCGTCCAGAAAATTTCTAATGCTGAAACTGGGAGACGGCAGCACTAAATTTAATTCTGTTATTTTTTGAAGTCCTATTTTTTTAAGCTTGCTCCAAGGGTGCGATTTATGAAGAATTAAGGAGAGATCTGCAGAGAATAATGGTATTATATCAAGCTGATTATCGGCAGACGAAGGCATAAATGAGAGCATACAATCAATTTCATATGAGCGTATTTTTTGCATCAGGTCTGAAGTAGAACCCAAAACAACCTGAATTTTTATCTCTGGAAATTCCCCATTAAATTCTGTAATGGTCTGAAGCAGTAAGTTTACCAGGCCGTAAGTCGAACCAATAGTTATTTTCCCGGTTTTTAAGTTATTCAAATCCTTTAAAACCTGCTTTCCTTCCTCTGCCTGACGAATTGTTTTTCGGGCGTAATCCAGCATAATTTCTCCCGCTTCTGTAAGCAGGACACGCTTTCCTACCCTGTCAAAGAGAAGAACAGTCAGTGAATTTTCTAATTCTTTTATCTAATGTGATAATGTACTTTGTGTAATGTATAAATCTTCTGCAGCCTGAGTGAAATTTAAAAGTTCTGCCGCGCGGACAAAATATTTTAATTGACGAAGTTCCATTTTCTTTAATTTTCTATAAAAGTACAACTCTAAATCGAAAATTTCGATGGGTTTAATCTAAAAAGATCATTTCCACGATTGGTTTATATTGCAGAACTTTGGCATAAGTTAATTTAAAAACAAAAAAGATGGAAATTTTACAAACACCCGAAAACGCTTTATCAGCATCAATTGTCTCTGCAGTAATTAACGCTCCAATTGAAAAAATTAATATTGCCGACTGGCTGCTTAATCTGCCTGATGCAGAATACCAGCGCTGCTCTGTTAATCACATTGGTGCTGGAATAACTTCTAATTTTGAAGGCATTCCTATGTCTATCAATGTAGAATACGTAGGAACGGCACTTGTTGTACAGCATTATATTTTTGATGAATATCGCGCTGATTATTGCCGCATGCTGTCCGTTTCTGATACCATTACTGCAAACGGAAGATCTAAGGTTCAGGTTCTTTGGGAATTAAAAGCCGAAAGAATTGACGATACAACCTCAAAATTTTCCAATACTATTCATGCAACCGCTACTCCTGCATTTTTAAATTTCATTAAACAACATGGAATTTCTTTAGCCGATGCTGCAAAAGCAAGACAAGATGCTTCTGATGCTCATAATCATGAAGAAACACCACTGTTCGCAAAAAGTATCGAGAACAAAGCGTTATTTGGAAAATATAATCTACCTTTTTAAAAAAATTAGATTATGAAAGCTATTACAATCTCAAAATTTGGAGGGCCTGAAGTTTTACAGGTAACCGAAGTGCCTGATTTAATTCCTTCCAAAAATGAAGTATTGATTCAGGTAAAAGCTTCTGGTCTTAACAGAAGTGATATTTTACAGCGTGAAGGAAAGTATGCCGCTCCAGACAGCACTTCTAATGAAATTCCAGGTCTTGAAGTATCGGGTATTATTGCAGAATGCGGTCCGGAAGTTACCCAATGGAAAAAAGGTGATTCTGTATGTGCCCTGCTGCCTGGAGGAGGTTATGCCGCGTATGTTACTGTAGAAGAAGGCCAGTGTTTACCCATTCCCAAAGGTTTAAATTTTATAGAAGCCGCCAGTCTGCCGGAAACGGTTTTTACAGTCTGGTCTAATATTTTTGAACGCGGAAAATTAAAACCAGACGAAACTTTACTGGTTCACGGAGGCAGCAGCGGAATTGGAATTACAGCAATTCAAATTGCCCATGCTTTTGGTTCGAAAGTTATAACTACTGCTGGCTCAGAAGAAAAAGTAAAATACTGCTATGAATTAGGCGCTGCTCTTTGTATTAATTATAAAACAGAAGACTTTGAAGAAATTTTAAAAGGCAAAGGTGTAGATGTTATTCTTGATATGATTGCGGGAAACTATTTTCAAAAGAATCTGAATATTTTAAACGAAGATGGGAGGCTTATTCATATTAATGCAGAAAATGGTAAAAATGTAACACTTGATATTTGGCAGTTGATGTTAAAACGTCTCACTATTTCGGGAAGTACACTGCGCGCAAGAGATTACAACTACAAAAAAAGATTAGCAGAAGAAGTATGTAAAAATGTTTGGCCTTTAATTGAAAATGGGAAATTCAGGCCCGTTATTTACAAAACATTTTCGTATCGAGATGTCGTGAGCGCTCACAAATCTATGGAAAACGGAAGCCATATTGGTAAAATAATACTGGACTGGGAATCATGAAGTTTTGTTGCATCTTATAAAATGAAACCATAAAGTGTAATTTGAAACAGAGTTTAATCTAGTCATCATTAAATTAGAAAAACAGTATTGAGGCAAATCAATTGATGTTTTCCAAAAATAAAATAATCGGCTTTTTCTCGAATTTCACTTTTAAAGAATAGAAATAATTTTGCCTCTTATAACAGTACTAATGGGTTTGAAATATTCAAAAAACGTCTTTCAGTTAGAACCTTCATTTTAAAAAGTTAAATGATATTCAGTGAAACAACAATCTAGGAGTAGGTTAAATATTTTATCTGTCTTCAAATTGTAATTTTTTAACGTTTAACCCTTACGATACATACAAACCGCTTCTGCAGAACTATCCATACATATTTTTTATCTCCGACATAACAAAGGTACTTTGGGTACTCCCTATACTTTCAACTGATCCCAATTTATTAAACACAAAATCCTGATAATGCTTCATGTCTTTAGCAGAAACTTTCATTAAAAAATCGTAATCACCTGATATGTTATAACATTCCACAACTTCTTCTATTTTCATAATATCGCTAACAAACTGATTACCGATATTACGATCGTGCTGTTTAAGTTTGATATTGCAAAAAACAATGAAACCTCTATTCAATTTTTCTGCATCAAGCAGAGCAATATATTTTTTAATATATCCACTGTTTTCCAATCTTTTAATTCGCTCAAAAACAGGCGATGCCGAAAGATTTACCATTTTAGCAAGCTCTTTTACAGTGTATTTAGAATTATCGTGAAGTATATTTAATAACTGAAGATCAATGTCGTCTATCTGCTCCATAGAATATTACTTTAAACAGGTTTAATTTATTTTTAAATCAGAATAAAATTCTTCAAATATAACCAAAATCAATACAAAAATCTTATTTTACACTAATTAAAGACATTATATACTGCAGCGTTTATCTTCACAGTATAAAAATCTAAAATACATTATTTTATAACAGGGGCATTATCCTTGGTATCCTTTATCGAAAAAAGATAAAGGGCTAAGTCATCAATAAAATTATACTTCTTTTCTTCGAGCCATACCCTGAGCGATGATACTGGCTGCAATTAATTGCAAGGCATGATAAAGCATGAGTGGCAGCAATACGATGCCGGTGATAGTGCTGTGCTGAAAAAGTACTTTTGACATAACGGTGCCGTGTACCAATGATTTTTTAGATCCGCAGAATAAGACAGTAATACGGTCTTCATTTGAAAAACCAAGCAGGCGGCTGAATAGTCCGACACAAAAGAATACGGCAAAAAACAACGCCATCATCCCTGCAGCGAGTCCAACAATTTCAAGGATGGTGAAACCTTCAAAAAGATGTTCGGAAAATGACTTGCAAAACGACGTGTAAATAATGGTTAGAATAACTGCCTGATCGAAATATTTGAGCTGTTTCTTATATTTTTCGGCAATGGCGCCGAAACGGGAATTGAGGCTTATGCCGATGATGACAGGAAGCAAGACTTGCAGAATCAACTTTATGACGATTTGAGTAACATCAAAATCGCCTGTTGCAGAAGCTATAAACAGCCCAACCCAGAGCGGTGTAACCACTACTCCGATCAAACTGGAAATACTTGCATTGAAAATGGCTGCGGGAATGTTTCCCTTGGCGATGGAAACCATGACCACTGAAGAGGATACTGTAGACGGTAAAGCTGCCAGAAAAAACACACCCAGCCAAAGCAGCTCATAGCCGTTATTGACAAACAACGGACGAAATGCCAAAACTATGAGCGGAAAAAATAAAAAGGTTGTCAACTGGACGACAATATGCATTTTCCAGTTGGAAAGTCCGGCTTTTAGTTTCTCAACACTCAGTCGCATGCCATAAAACAAGAAAATCAAGGAAACGCCAGCATTTGCAATCTCCTCCAGCGAAACAGGTTCTTTGAGTATGCCTGGCTTTGGCAAAAAATAAGCCATCAGAATCATGGCGGCTATCATTAACAGGAAACCGTCGAAACCTGCTTTTTTTAATACTTCTAATAATTTCTTCAATGTGTTTTAAATATTATTCCTCCGTAGAGTCAAGATTACAAAATATCTATTGAAACTAAATCCCAAGTTCTTTGCGTATAATTTCTGTTCCTGCGCTTAAAGCACTTAACTTGCCTCTGGCTACGTTTCGAGATAGCGGTGCCATACCGCAGTTTGTAGAAGGGTAAAGATTTTCGGCATCTACAAACTCAAGAGCTTTACGCAGGGTAGCCGCTACTTCTTCCGGTGTTTCGATAGTGTTTGCTGCCACATCAATAGCACCTACCATTACTTTTTTACCGCGAACAAGTTCCATTAAATTTAAAGGCACATTCGAGTTGTGACATTCTAAAGACACCACATCAATTTTAGATTTTTGAATTTTCGGGAAAATTTCTTCATATTGTCGCCACTCAGAACCTAATGTCTTTTTCCAGTCAGTATTTGCTTGTATTCCATAACCATAACAAATATGAACTGCAGTTTGACAGTGTAAACCTTCAATGGCTCTTTCTAATGCTGCCATTCCCCAATCGTTTACTTCATCAAAGAACACATTAAATGCAGGTTCATCAAACTGGATGATGTCTACCCCGGCATCCTGAAGTTCTCTTGCTTCTTCATTAAGTGCTTTCGCAAATTCCCACGCCAATTTTTCCCGGCTTTTATAATGGTCGTCGTACAAAGTATCTACCATTGTCAGCGGGCCTGGCAATGCCCATTTTATAGGCTTATCAGTCTGTTTACGTAAAAATTTAGCATCTTCAACAAAAACTGCTTTTTGACGTGCAACCTCACCTACAACCACTGGAACACTCGCGTCATAACGGTTACGGATTTTTACTGTTTTACGATTTTCAAAATCTACACCGCTTAAATGTTCGATAAAAGTCGTTACAAAATGCTGACGTGTCTGCTCGCCGTCACAAATGATATCTAGATCTGCCAATTGCTGTTCCTGCAGGGAAATGCGTAAAGCATCTTGTTTCCCTTCCAGCAGCTGATCGCCTTCTAATTTCCATGGCGACCAAAGTTTTTCGGGTGGTGCAAGCCAGGCAGGTTTAGGTAGACTTCCAACAATAGAGGTAGGTAATAATAATTTTTTCATAATAGTATAATATTAATGCGTTGTAATCAATTAAAGTGTAAAATTAGCAGACCATTGTTCCAAGAGACTTTTGTAAGGCTTAATGAAATGCTCTTCTGCATATTTACCCTGTTCAACAGCCAGTCGGCTGCGCTCTTCGCGGTCATAAACCACGCGGGTCAGTGAATAATCTTCGTGTTTAAGACTAGGTTTATAGATTTTCCCAGCAACTGAATTTGCATTGTAAATTTCAGGGCGATAAATCTTCTGGAAAGTCTCCATCGTGCTGATTGAGCTGATTAATCCAAGATCAGTATAATCAGCAAGCAGATCTCCGGAATGATAAAAAGCCATTGGTGCCACACTATTAGCAGGCATGAAAAAACGAACTTTTAAGCCCATTTTAGAGAAATATTCATCAGTGATAGAGTACTGATCCTGCAGATACTCAAAACCCAGAACCGGATGCTGATAATCAGTGCGAGTATAAGTTTTGTTACTCGATACACTGAGACAAATAATAGGTGACATCTTAAAATGCTCTTTATAAGTGGCTGAATTGACAAAGCACTTATAAAGTTTTCCGTGCAGATCACCAAAATTTTCAGGAATAGAAAAAGTAGATTTATTTTTATTGTGCTCGATCAATAAAATACTGAAATCATAATCCCGAACATAAGAGGAATAATTATTTCCGGCAATTCCTTCGATTTGCTGGCCAGTCTTACGGTCAATAATATTTGTTTTTAAAACTTCAATCATCGGTAGATTGTTAATACCGTTCTTATCATCAATATTCATAGTTACTGTAATGATTTCAAGTTCTACACGGTAACGATCCCCCTTTGGATTATCCAGATGAGCCAATGCATTGAATCGATTGTTAATCATATTTAAGGCATTACGCAAGTTTTGCTGGCGACTGGCTCCTCTTGCCAAGTTTGCAAAATTGGTTGTCAAACGCGTTTGACTTGAGGGGCGATAGTTTTCATCTAAACAAGTGCTCTCTAGTTTGAAAGCAAAATCATTCTGGATTATATTCTGGGTGTTTTCAATATTTTGCTTTTCGTTTATTCCTCTATCTTCTTGTATATTCGCTTTCATCTGATGATAATGTTTAGTTTTTTTACCCTGCAAATTTGAATATAAAAGATTAAATATTTTTATTTAAACATAAATTCAGTTAATTATTCTTTTAAAATATATTTTTAAAGAATATTAATCTTAAAACAAATATAATAATGAAAGAAAACAGATAAATATTCTTTAGTAACCCAAGATGATTGACTTTGAGTTTCTCAGAGCGCTTCAAAAACTCGAAAAAGAAAACAATATCAGTTATATTTGCCAAAATTTAAGATAGACATAGCAATGAATTTGATAGAAAATTTAAAATGGCGCTACGCCACAAAAGCTTACAGTAACATTAAAGTAACAGAAGAAAAGGTCGATCAGATCTTAGAGGCTATAAATCTTTCAGCATCTTCTTGCGGTCTGCAATCTTACCGTGTTTTTGTTGTAAGCAATCCCGAAATCCAAAAGAAATTAGGTGCCGATTCGTATAATGGACAGATTAGCTCTTGCTCTCATTTGTTGGTTTTTGCGGCATTCAGTGACATGACCACGACTTACATTGACGATTATATGACAATGACAGAGAAACAAAGGGGTCTTGATGCTGGTGCCTTATCAGGATTTAGAAATGGATTGCATTCCTATTTCAGCGCTATTAACGCAGAACAAAAAGCCTTTTGGGCGGCCAAACAGGCTTATATTGCCTTGGGAACTGCACTTATTGCTGCGGCAGAATTGAAAGTGGACGCCACTCCTATCGAGGGATTTAATACTGCCAATATCGATGAGGTTTTGGGTTTGAAAGAAAAAGGGCTGCATTCTACAGTTATCCTCGCTCTAGGATATCGGGATTCGGAGAAGGACTATATGGCAGGTACAAAAAAAGTTCGTCTGCCTATAGATGAAATGATAACTAAAGTTTATTAATGTTATTTAGATATATTAATTATTGCGATAAAAGTATACGTTCAACATTGTAAACTTGATACTCCATAATATTACATATAGTACGACAATTTCTTGAGATCTTCCATAAAAAATGTTGAAATTTGTCCCGTCGAGGTCACAAAGCCAAAAGGCGCAAATTGTCTTTAATTGGCGCCTTTTTTATAACTAAAAACTTACTATTATGGGGAGGGCTAACGCTTTCCTATTTAACAATCAATGCAATACTTGTTTTAGCATACTGATTAACTGCAATTTTTACATCATCAAAATTAGGTGCTGAGAGTTTGGGTTTATAGTTTTTAGAAAATCCAAATCCTTCTGTCGGATAACCAATCATATTTCTATCACATTTTCCGTTATTATTCAGGTCTTGATAAACAGCAATAGCATAATCGCCATCCGGCAGGTTTTTGAACGTGTAGACCACTTTATTTTCTGCAGCTTTTACTTTTGCGGTGGCAATCTGTGACTCATTATCAAGAAAGCCTTTCTCTTTATCGTACAATCCAAAAAAAACAGACCCTTTGCCAGGTTCCACGCCCGATACTTCAACGCTGAAATTATGTTGTGCAAAAAGTGCTGAATTAACTGTTACAAGTACTATCAAGGTTATCATTTTAATTTTCATAATTACATTTTTTTAGGATTTACAATAGAACGTTTTCCATCTCCTCTTTCTCTAAGGGATTAAAAAAGTGATTCATTTTTTTTACATTCCCTTTTTTAAACGCCTGAAAGGGTTCTGACTGTGAGAGCAGCCATTTTTTTATCATACTTTTAAAAATGAAGGTGATTTTTTTTTGGAGAGGATGAATTTTCTGGCGGACCATCTCGAAATAATCGTTCAAGTTTTGCTCTCGAAAACCTAGAATATTATCTAAATCTTCACCATCTTTTAAAATGCCACAGTGAAAATTTTTCTCTGCAAACGCTTTTTTGGGAAAATCAGCTTTGCCTAAGCCGAATTCAGCAAACATTTTGTCTAGAAAAGATCCATAAGTAATAACACAATCCTCTCCCCCTCCCAAGTTGAATATTTGCTTCTCTAGTTCTTTTTGGTTTTCAACTGCTTTAGCAAAAGCTCTGCCCGTATCTTTTGGCGTGCAGATTTCCATTGGTGTATCCAGCGGCATGTGAAACATTAATTTGGATATCTTATGGTTCCCCATAATTGCAGCGAGACGAAAAATGCTCCATGATAATTTGGATTTCGCAATCAACGACTCACACAACACCTTTGTTTCCCCATACTGATCACCGGGACTGGGCTGCAAAATATCATTGATACTGATCTCGGGATTCTTCATCCGATCACCATAAACTGAAATACTGGAACTAAAAATCAAATAGCAATCCGGTGAATTCTGCTCTAGACCGTAAATAAGATTTTCTGTACCTCTCACATTGACATTGTAAGCCATCTCTGGATCTATATCTGCAAGAGGTGGAATAACCGCTGCCAAATGGATCGCTGCATCTTTATTTTGGGTAACTTTTAGCACTTCTTCTCTATTGCTAATGTCGCCATATACAATCTCTACACGAGATCGAAAGGGAGCCAGTTTTTTTACCGAATTTTGAGTTTTTAAATCAAAAACCGTTATTTCATAATCCGTATGCTGAATCAGATGCTGCAAGGTTTCAAATCCTACGGTTCCAGATGCACCGGTCAGCAATATTTTTTTTCGTGATATCTTATTTTCCATTTTTTTTAATTTAACATTGTCCTTTTCAATCCGATTAAATTTGATTAAAAAGCTATATTTGTTATACAATATGTTCAATATTTAACGTTGTGTTCTTTTTAAGCACTATGTAAAACTATTAAATAAGAATGTATTTGCTGTTTCAAAAAAGGATGCTGCTGTACATTAGCGAACAAAGACTACTGCTTTTGTAGCGTAGGTAAAATAATTTATGATGGATTTAAGAAAAGACAGAAGGGTTCAGTATACTAAAAAAATATTGCGTGAGGCATTATTTAGTTTACTCAACGAGAGAGAATTGAGCGAAATTACCATAACCGAATTGTGTAAAACAGCCGATGTCAACCGCAATACATTTTATCGGCATTATAATATTCCACTGGATATACTGCTTGAAATAGAAGATGATGTTTTTGAAAAACTCTCAGCAGTTTTGCGTAAAAGTACCAATATGGATGATGTGATAGTGCTCAGCTGTCAGTTACTGGAAAGCGATAAGCAGATGAGTAAAATTGTGTTTACCAAAGCGGATGGAAGCGGCATTCTGTCGCGAATCCTGAGAAGTGTTCGCAATAATTTTCCAGTTGAAAATCAAATTGAACTTACCGACGAAGTGAAGCCCTTTGCTGAAATGGCGTACCAATTTGGCGAAAAAGGAAGTATTGCTGTCATCAAAAATTGGATCGAAAATGATTTCTCTATTCCTGCTGAAAGTATTGCACAAATGATAAGTTATCTGGTAAATAAACTTAATAAATTATAGCCATTTATATAAGTAAATAAATATCATCGATTTTATAAACGAATTGGTGAAATTACTGTTTTGCCACAAAAGTTGATCTGCTATTTTTTACACTCATTAATGTTAAAATATAATCCTTGGTAAAACTTATAGAAAATTGTTCCGTCGACGGTCACAAAATTAAAATCCCATTTCATACGAAATGGGATTTTTTTATGGATTATCTATACTCATCTAACCAAATATTGTCCTCAGCTAAGGTATTATCTTATCGTTTCTTAATAAATTGAAAAGCTCAAAAAAGGAGTCTTTTGTACTCTTATAAACAGTGAATCCTAGTTTTCTGCTCTTGGACATATCAGTCATTACCTCTAAAGGTCTTCCAAGATCAAGATCGGTATGCCATGCGGATGCTAACTTATTCAAATCATTTTCGACAAGTTTATTCTCTTTCGCAATTTCGCTCCAAATTGGCTGCTTGCGGCTTAATAACGCTTCGAGCGGCTTCACTGTACCTGTATAACCTTCAAAATCAATTTCAAACCACTGAGCTATTTTAGGCCAGAGCCACTTCCATCTAAAAACATCTCCATTGGTAATATTAAAAGCTTCATTTTGAGCTTCAGGCGTTGTGGCAGCCCAGAGGATTTGCTCTGCCAGAATTTCAACATCCGTGACATCTGAGAGTCCATTCCACTGTGCTTCTGATCCAGGCCAAATGAATGGCAGCCCTTCTTTTTTACAGATACTGGCATAAACAGCTAATGTGGTTCCCATATTCATGGCATTTCCGACAGCCTTACCAATTACAGTATGCGGTCGGTGCACATTCCATGTAAATCCATCTCTTGAAGCCGCTTTGTAAACCTCATCTTCCTGGGCATAATAAAAATTAGGCACATCTAATCGCGGCATTTCTTCCCGAAGAGGTGTCTCTGGCAGTGTTCCAGCCATAGCATAGGCATCAAAAGGACCTAGATAATGTTTCAAGCCCGTAACCAAAGAAACATGCTTAACACATTTTTTAAAGGACAAAACATGAAGCAGATTTCGAATCATGGCGCTGTTAATCCTGATATTTTCTTCTTCCGTATCATTTCGCATCCATGTAGTAAAAAAAACATGAGTCGGAGAAATATCTTTTAGTGCCGCGACTAGTGAGTTTTCGTCCAATAAGTCGGCTGCAACGGGAATCAGACCATCAATATCATCTTTTTGACTGCGGGAGAGTCCAAAAACAGTCCATTTGTTTTCTAAAAGTTTTAAAGCCAGATTGCTTCCTGTAATTCCTGTGGCTCCTACAACTAAAGCAATGCTGCCGGCTGTATTCGATTTAATTGATTGTTGAGAATTCATATACTATTATTTTCTACAAAATTAAACCTAAGCCCTGATTGATAAAGATGACATAAAGCAAGAAAATGAATTGATCTAGATCAATTATTTATTCCTTTCTACTGGCACTCTTTTTAAGACGGCTGAGGGTTTCCGCAGAGAGACCAAGGTACGAGGCAAGTAGATTCTGAGGAACACGTTTAATTAAATCAGGGTTATTTTTTAAAATATGCTGGTACTTCTCTTCTGCAGTATGAGTATTTGAACTTATTAATCTTCGCTCTTTTGTAATCAAACTGTTTTGAAAAAGCAGTCTAAAATAACGATCCATAATTGGAACCTGCAGTGTCAGGTTTTCAAAATCTTTACTGGTAATTAAAAGAAGATCAGAATCCTCCATGGCATCTATACTGTAAAAAGAAGCTTCACCGCTGAAAAAACTATTCATGTCTGAAGTCCACCATCCCTCGGGAGCAAACTGGTTGATATGTTCAGTGCCTTTCTCATCAACATTATAAGCTTTTAAAAGACCTTTAGAAACAAATGCCATATAGGTACAGTTATAACCTTCAACTACCAAAAATTGTTTTTTCTTCAGCTTTTTAGGCACAAAGAAAGACTTTATCAGATCCTTTTCTGATTCTGATAGATTAATCTTCTTCTCAAGATGTTTGAAAAATATATCGTACATATTCTTATAATTTCTTTTAAAACCTACTCCCACAAAGGTATTATAATTTAGAGAAGTGTAATTATGCTGTGCCTGTCGTTCTTTTTTACAAATTGTATTTTGAATACCGAAGTGTTAATTATATAAAGCAGTTTTATAAATCCTATAAACTTTTATTCGGTCTAAAATCTAATTTTAATGTCTATACTAAATAATTATAAATCACTGTATTAAAACATATTATGGAAAACATATTCAACTCAGATAATCTTGAAGATATCAAAACACTAATCGAAAATAAACTTAGTGATGTTCCAAGAGAGCTGATCCTCTGCGGTGCAGTGGGAGCTTTGCTTTTATCTTCATATCTTAATAAAACGGGGCACACTCAGGCAGGCTCTGTAATTGGAAAATTATCAATTCCTATAATAGGAATAGGTTTAGCTAAATATCAAGATGTTTTAAAATCCGCGGCGGAAAGCATTTCAGAATCTGAATTTGTCGCAGATACTCAATAAGAGATTGTTTATTCTTTCTCGCAATCAAGACTGCTATTCTCTCCTCAAAAAAGTATAAAAAAAACAGCACTAATTAAATAATTAGTGCTGTTTTTTTATCATTAAGAACTCACATGAGTTTTACCTATTCTATAAAAGATTAAGCAATTTTAACGATCAGGAGAATGGCTATAAAAGATACTATGGAAAAAACCATCGTATTGATAATTATACTTTTAATTTTAATGGATTCCTGTGCCTGATCTATTTCACTTCTCTCTTTTGTTTTACGCGTTTTCATTATATTCCATTTTTTTTATTTAACTAACTGCAGCAAAATTATAACAGCAGTTATAAAAACAATTATATAATCAACATCCAATTTACTATAATTAAAATGTAATAGCCTATAGCGAAAAATTATTTAAATATGTACTTAAACAGGTAGTTTTCCTGCTTCAAGCTCAGGCAGAAAAATATGAAAAGTACTGCCGTTTCCATAATCAGATTCTGCGTACAAAACTCCCTGATGGTTTAAGACAATTCTTCTGCATAAAGCAAGACCAATTCCGCTTCCTGGAAAAATAGTCTGTCCATGGAGTCTTTTAAAAATTTCAAAAATCTTGTTACTGTAGTCATCCTGAAATCCAATTCCGTTATCACTAAAAGAAATATGATGATAGTTGCCTGCTATCAAAGGGGAATCGGTGAACTGGGCCGCATAGAGATGAGATACCTGAACCGAACTTACTTTTATGCGGGGATCTCTCTCTGGATTGGTAAATTTCAGAGCATTACTCATCAGATTATAAAATAGCTGATTCATCTGCAGACCAACAGCCTGCACTACTGGAAGATTTTCAATTATTATCTCGGCATTTTTCTCAGCAGTAACCAATTCAAAATCATCACAAACACTTTTTAAAACTACAGATAAGTCCACCGGCTGTAACGTTTTCTCAGGCTCAATAAGACGTGAGAAACTAAGCAGGTCTGAAATAAGCTGACTCATACGCGCGGCCGCTGAAGTAATTTTCTGCAGTATTAATTTGGGATCTCTGCTGGATTTTTCTTCCTGAAGCATTCCTGCAAAAATTTGAATTTTACGCAACGGTTCCTGAAGATCATGGCTGGCCACATAGGCAAACTGTGCTAGTTCTTCATTGGAATGTTTTAAAGCGTAATTAGATTGCTCCAGGTCTAAATTTGATGCTTTAAGATCTTGAAGCACATCCGCCAGTTCTTTTGTTCTGAGCTGCACCTCACTTTCCAATTCCAGCTGTAATTCCCTATGAATCGTAATATCTTGGGCTGTACCGCTGATCATTACAGGTTTTCCATCCAAATCAAAATAAGTCTGCCCCACGGCATGAATAACCTTTTCCTGTCCCGTAATTCCATGAATTATCCTGTATTCAGCTTCATATGTCCCTTTGGAATTAGGTTGAAGAGCTGCAAAAAACGCTTCCGTTACTCTTTGATAATCAGATTTTTTTATCAAAGCCCTTACCTTTTCAGATGGCAGAATGGTATCAGTGAGACCAAACATCACAGCATGACGATTTGAAATCGTCGCTATGCCTGTAGATGCATCCATTGACCAAGTACCCAGCTGCGCTACTTCAACAGCAGATCGAAGTGCGGCTTCGGCCTGTTCTATTTTTTTCATGGCGTTTATTTCGGCAGTCACATCCGAACTTACATGAAGCACTGCATACACTTTCCCGCTATTGTCCAATAAGGGCGTAAGCGTAATATTGTGATAATGAGGTTCTGTTTCCTTGGTATGTATGCCTGACGTTCCATTCGCCGTAAAACTAATTCCCGACTGATATACCTCCTGAACGGCTTTGATATATTTCTGTGAGCTTTCCTCTGTTAGAACTGTACTAAGCGGCTTTCCCTCTATAGCAGTATCCTTGCTTACATTTTTTATAAAGGGCTCATTGGCATTTTCAATTATAAGATCATCACCTGCAAATACACTAATGGAAACAGGTGCCGCAGCCAATACGGATCGGAGTCGGGATTCGCTCTCCCTAAGTGCCATTTCCGTCACCTTACTCTGTGTAATATCCATCGCATGTACTATCATACCAATTACGGTTCCTTCATTGTTTTTGTGCGGTGTATACACAATGCTGAGCCATCTTTTCTCGCCCATCCTTGACGGCGCAAACATTTCATATTTCTGTTGCTTTCCGCTATAGGCAAGTTCTAGATGGGCGCGTGTTTTTTCATAAGCGAAATCGCCAATAAATTCTTGGACTGTCTTACCAATAGCTTCCTGTGCCCCTATCGAGAACCAGTCCATAAAAACACTGTTATAACTTTGATAACGCTGGTGCTGATCAAGATAAAAAATCATTGCAGGAACGGTGTCTTTCAATAATTGCAGATGAGCTTCACTTTCTTCCATTGCCTGCTGTGCTAATACCTGCGGGGTAACGTCGATAGCAATATCTAAAATCGCATAAACCTCTCCTGACTTATTACGCAGCGGCGTATAAGAAATATTATAATAATTATTGTTTAGTACCCCGTTCTGTACTATTTTAACCAGGGAGGCCGGTGAGATAAAAGGAACTCCTGTTGTAAAAATATCATCGAGTATCTTTAGGTATGCCTGACCTTCGGTGATGAGTTCCGGCATTGCTTCCTTTAAAGGCAGTCCTTTGATTCCAGGCCCCTTCCCTACAATATCGATAAAAGTTTGGTTCGGATATTCTATAATAAGATCACGCCCTACAAACAAACCAATTCCTGCCGGAGCGGCGGCTATCAAATTCTGTAATCTAGCCTCACTTTCCTCAACTTCACGACGGTTCAGTACCTGTTGTGTCACATCGACAGCTACAACTAAAACACTATTCGCTTCTCCCGATGCATTTCGGTGAATTTGATAAGTAAGATCCACATAAATTGTGGTCAGTTCTCCGTCTCGCTTTAGTTCGACTTCAATCTCTTTGGCAATAAAAGCATCGCCGGAACGTATCACTTCCCTAAGCAGATCATCAAAACCTTGTCCCTTTAATTCAGGAAGCGCCTCTAAGAGCGGTTTTCCAATGATCGATTCTGCCTTCCTGCCTACCAGTTCTCCATAAAATGTATTGGCACTTTGAAACACCAAATCCTTCTCTGTACTAATAGTAGCAATAGCCACGGGTGACTGTTCAAATATAGCGGCCAGCTCATTCTGCTTTGCAGTGATATCCTGCTGGGCTTTTATTGCCGCTGTAACATCCGAAGACATCACTAAAACAGCATACACCTTGCCTGTTTGATCCACTAATGGTGTAAGTGAGTAATCCAGATATTGTTTAGAATCCGATTTTCCTGTCTGTATTTCGTATCCGTTAATTTTATATTCTTCTCCGGTTTTATAGGCTTTTGTAATTGTTTTATAAAACTCTTCATTGTAAGACTCTTTAAATACATCGGTTAATTTCTCCCCTATGATCTCTTTGTCTTTGCTCCAATACTCCAGCATTACATCATTAGCCAGCTCGATATACAATTCACTGCCTTTTAATAATGCCGTTCCTACGGGAGCTTTTTTAATCAGTGTTTCAAAACGTAATTCACTAGCGGCCAGCTGCTCTTCTTTTTCTTTTTCAGCAGTAATATCAATGGCAATGGCTGTTATATATTTTTTCCCCTCGGCATCCGCTACCACAGAAATACTATTATTTACCCAGATGTGTGATCCATCTTTGCATACATAACGTTTGGTAATTGTAAAATCTTTTCCATGTAAAATACATTCCTGCAGTAGTATTTTATTACGCTGAAAATCATCAGGATGCGTAAGCTGTCCCACATTCATCTTCAGTATTTCTTCGCGGCTGTAGCCCAGCATTTGACAGTAATGATCATTCACCTCAATAACACGGCCGCTGATATCCGCCTGTGCAATCCCAGCATTGGCCTGCATAAGTAGGCTGTTGAGCTGCGATCTTAGTGATCCTGGGGCTACTACATCTGGAATAACTGCTGAATTTTCAATACAGGTAACCAGAACTCCTTTTTCAGTATGGTTTTGAGTAAAAATAGGACTATAGGAAGCGGTAAGATATACCTGCTGCATAACATTATTCCTTTTCACCTTAACAGCAATATTGGATTCTACTATACCCGAATCCTCATCAAGTATAGCTTTAACTGCTTCAATAGCCGTTTGCCACTCGGGCCCCAAGGCTTCCGTTATTGCTTTACCTGCCGTCTCGTGATCCCTTGTAAATGGGTGAAATGAATCATTATAAAAAAATAATCTTTCGCTTCCCCATACCAGAAACATTGGGACATTCGAACGCAGCATAATTCCAAGTGCTGTGCGCAGGCTCTCAGGCCATAGATCTATATTTCCTAATGGATTATCTTCCCATTTTATTTCCCTTATCAGGGCGCCTGCTTCTCCTCCATTCTTTAAAAATAGAAATTCAGATTCTATGTTGTTTAACCCCACTTCGAAAGTTTTATTATTTTGAGCGGAAAGATAACTATTTTTAATTTTTTACAAACCTAATAGTAAAATAATAAGCCTGCAGCATCAAAATACTGCAGGCTTTTTAAAACAATAAGCTTTTTCTGAAAAAAGAATGTTTATCATTTAGAATCCCAGTTCGATAAATCAGTAATGTTGTCTTTAACCAGCTGACTTAATTGGCAGGCTCTTATTCCTAGAGGTTTACGAGACTTACCAAGCGAGGATTTTTTTTCAGCTTTCTAGAACTATTCTTTTACTGACTTTGAATTCTTTTTTGTTATGGTATCATTGTCTAGGTTTGTCACTATGGAATCTAGAGGTTTTCCATCACTGCCCACTCCCCCACTTATATTATTTTTACATGAACATAAAAATTGAATAAGAAACAGGAGTACTATAACTTTTGAAATTAGTTGCCTTTTCATAATTTAAATTATTTACTGATTTAAAAATCATTCCTTTAAATCTTAATTGGAATTAAAGCTAGTGAAATATTTTATTCTTGACGACGAATGCTGAAAGCGTTAAAAATTAAATTATTTAACGGATTTCATCCGAAGGCTTACAGCTAAACGCTATTTTTCGAATATATTCTTTATGCGGTGAAAAATCTTCTAAAGCATAACTTTTGACTACAAAATGACATTATCATAGAAAATACAGATCTGCTGTTTCCCTGTGCATAACTACTCTGAAGCCAAAATTGCAGTTGTCAATGCCTCAATGGCATTCTCAAGGGTGATAGTAAGCTGGTGGCTTGGATTTTCTATTTTAGCAATGATGTCTAATAGAATTAACTGCACGCATCTGCCATATACTTCGCCCTTAGTCTGGTGAATTTCAAAAGTCCCTGAAATCATTTCATTAACCTCATAACCTATTCCCCCAAAGTAGGTCAATTGCTTTTTTTCAGCTGTAGATCCTGCATCACTTCCCCAGCCCTTTGGTCTGGAGACATCACTTAATTGTGTTATTGACAGCGTTTCTTGAGGGATCCAGCCTGGAATATTATCTAGCTGTTCTTTGTTTTTTGAATTGACAAGTGCCTTTACGGTTCCTTTCATTGGCATCCAGCCTTCAATTTCTATCCGCGCAAGATCAAAAACTAGACTTATTGTAGTTTGTTCAAAGTGGCCTGGACCTGAAAAAGCATGGTAGTAATTAGCAATAAGTCCGTCGTCATACAGCACCATCGCTGCAACCCTATCTTTTTGAAACTCATTACGATTATGTGAAGTGCCAAAAACTTTGCTAAAATGCTGGCCGCTTAAGGCATTTATGATATCAAAAAAATGAACACCGTGCTCGATAAAAATACCTCCGGACAATTCTTTGTTCCAAAACCAATGATCCACAGCCAGTGTTTCATCTTGGGCATAATTATTTACCACCGCATGGCGAAGTCTGCCCAAGGAACCGCTCTTTCCTATTTGTATAAAGGATTGAATTATTGGATTGTAACGAATCATATGATCCACAGTAATGACCCTTCCCGTTTGCTGCTGGGTCTGCAGGATTTCCTGCGCCTCATCTTCTGTAATTGCCACTGGTTTTTCCAAAAGAACGTGTTTACCAGCTCTCATAGCTGCACAAGCCATTTCGCTATGCAGTCCAGGAGGAGTAACGATACTTACAATTTCTATCTCTGGATCTTTTAGCAGTTCCTGCCAATCGTGATAGACCTTCACGCTATGAAGGTCATGTGCATGATGTCCACCAGAATCGGATATTGCTGTGATTTCTATGTTTTCCAATTTTGACCACCAGTGATGCAGAAATTTTCCAAATCCACCATAACCTATAATACCTACTTTATATTTTTTCATATTAGCCAAATTATTGTTTTTCAGTTGTTTTTAATGAAACAATGAGTTAAATATATTATCTCAATGAGGCATTAATTAACAATATTAAAGAAAATACAGTTTTTTTCATTACACGATTCTTTATCTTTTTTATATCATTAACTGTCGCTGCCATTATGTAGTAATTTAATTATGTCGGTTTTAAAGAAGCTATTAAACTGCGGCGGAAATATTTCATCTACTGCTTTTTACTAATGTCTATTTTATCTTATTCCATCTACGGAATCAATTAAGGGGAAAAATCTGCCATAATAACCGCACTATATCCATTTTTACAGAATTGATCTTTACTGAATTTTGCTGCAGAGAATGAAAACTTTCATATAAACTATTATGAATCGCTGCGGCGGTAGAATCATCCTCTAAAAATTAGTAAAAATTAAAAATTATTAAAAATGACAAAACATCAAAACCGCACATTGGGTGCATTTGAAAAAACGTTCTGGCTATTGGATCAGATTGATTCTAAAGACTTTGCCCTAGCGGCAGAAGTAGAAGGCAGAGAATCTACAAAGGAATGGAGAAAGGCAGTTAATCTGGTCCAAAAGCGACATCCTAACCTTACAGCAAGAATTGGGATAGATGAGTTTAAAAGACCTTATATTGAACATGTTGACTCATTGGTTATTCCCTTGAAAGTTATAGAAATCGATGATGATTTTAAATGGGAAGAAGTGGTCGAAAAGGAATTAGCAACACGATTTAATACTCAAGAAGGACCGCTTTTTAGAGTAATTGTACTGCAAAAGCCAAAAGATACTGTTCTGATTCTGGCTGCCAATCATACATTGGCTGATGGATCTTCTCTTATGTACTTATTCAGGGATTTATTGGAGGCTGTTACTGGCAAAATTCCGCGAGAATTAGCACCGCAGAAATCGAACGATGAAACTTTGGGACTTTCTGAGGATACTCCTATTAGAGATAATGAAAATTCGGCATATGAATTTAAAAAACTTGATGCGGTTTATCCTAAAGTTGAAAGTATTAAATTCTCAAGCAGACAAACATCTCAAATTCTAGAGCGAGCCAGACAGGAACAAACAACAGTGCATGGTGCAATTTGTGCTGCGGTCGTTATTGCAGGAAGAAAACTTCGTAAAGAGTGGAATGATAAAAAAATTGAATTAATCTCCCCTATCTGCACCAGAAAAGCGCTTCACCTAGATGACAACTGCGGATTGAATATAACGACTCATCCCGTTTATTTTGAACCTGAAGAAAAACTATCATTTTGGGATATAGCCAGATTCGCAAAATCAGGTCTCAACGGAACCGAAACCAAAGAACATGTAGAGAACTATCTTGGCTTTTTTAGATCGCTGACTTTCAACAGTGCAGATATTCAAAAAATGGTCGATATATTAAAAGAAGCATTCAATCTCCAAATTATGGTTACTAATCTGGTAAAGGTGAAATACAATACGGATTTTGGAAAACTCAAACTCAAATCAATCTATGGTCCGATGGTTCGTTCTGGAAAAGGTATGGAACAGACTATTGGGGCTGTAAGTACTAACGGTCATCTTTGCCTCACCAATACAAGCGACACGCCTATTACAGGTTTATTAGCAGAAATGCAGACTTTATTGTCAGAAGCCTGTGTATAATATTTCAGATAATTCTAATATAATTTAATTTTAAAATAACACTATATGATGCATAAGTATTGTATGGTGTTATTTCTCTTTAGAAACTATTTTGTACATAGGTACTTCTTTTTCCCTATATGATTCGTAAGTCCGTACTTGCGTATAAAGGTTATATACTAGAATTTTACTTCATTAATTTACAATAAGTTATAAATCAACAAAAGTTGTTTTTTGTGTAATTATGAGAGTTTTTTTGATATAGGGAAAAATGTACAATGCACTCTTCCAAATATCCATTTTCATGCCTTACTGTTTTCCGCATCTTTGTACTGTAAATAATTCGAAACAAATAATAACTAATTAATAATGAACAAAATGAAAACACTTATTTCAACATTAAGCCTTTTATGTATCTTTACATTCAGCAACCCACTATCTGCTCAATCAAAAAGAGCCGCAGCATCTGCCGGAAGATTAGAATTTATTGAAGTTGAACCAAATGTAAAGCTTCATGTAACAGACCTTGGAGAAGGACAACCTATTGTACTAATACACGGATGGCCTTTAAATGACGCAATGTATGAATATCAATATCAATATTTCGTTGAAAAAGGTTTTAGGGTGATTGGAATATCAATGAGAGGATTTGGAAAATCTGACAGACCTTACGGGAAATATGATTTTGACGTTTTCTCAGATGACATCAAGGTAGTATTAGAAAAACTTAAAATAAACAATGCCGTTCTTGGCGGTTTTTCTATGGGCGGTGCAGTTGTAATACACTACATGGCAAAATATAATGGAGCACATGTGAGCAAACTGGCACTTTTTGCTGCCGCAGCACCTTCGTGGAAACAGCGTGAAGGTTATCCTTATGGCGCATCTGATGAAGCAGCTGCTGGATTAATACAGACAACAAGAACAAACAGACAGCAATTGATTGAAGATTTTGGTAAAGCGTTTGCGGCATCTGAAAATGCAATATCTGCAGGTATGGCTCAATGGCTGGCGAGTATCAATTCTGATGCATCTCCTTACGCAACAACCCAGTCTATAATAGCATTACGTGATCTTGATTTACGTCCTGCCTTATCTAAAATTAATGTACCTGTAGCCATATTTCATGGAACTAAAGATAAACTATGTGATTTTGTCTTCGCAGAGCAATTGCACAAAGGTCTAAAAAACTCCTACATTGTAAAGTTTGAGAACAGCGGACACGCACTTTTTATTGAAGAAATGGAAAAATTTAATACAGAGCTTGAAAAGTTTGCAAAAAAATAATTATGCACAAAGTTTATTAAATTTGTTTGTAACAAAGCAAAGATTAGCAGCTAATATTCAGTAACATTGCCGGTCTTTATAAAGACCGGTTTTAATAGAATCGATAATGAAAGAACACATTTTTGACGTAAGCCTGAAAAAAATAGGAATGCTGAAAGTAGATAATGAAGGCCTAGAAATGATCAATTCTGAAGCTTACAAAGAATATATAAAAGTGTTATATCTAACTGCAGACTGCAAAATTAAAGTAGATTTTCAGGTATATAATACTTCGGGCAGTTCTCTTTTTTTTATAAGTCCAAATCAAGTATTGAGCATTTAGGAAATTGGTGATCAAACAGGTTTCTTTATATTTTATAACAGTGATTTCTACTGCATTCAGATTCATGATGAGAAGTAGCGTGTGACGGACTCCTGTTTAATAATATTAATAATATGCCTATGACAACTGTCCCAGAGAAAGAGTCAGCATTTATTGATTATTTATTTGTTCAGATGCAGGATGAGTTTATTTTGAAAGATTCCTCACAGGAGGAAATGATCCGTACCTATTTGAAACAAATTTTTATAAAAGCAACCCGGCTTTGGAAACTGCAGCATCTTGATGGTATATTAGCGCAGCAGCACAATGATTTAGAATGTTTCAGGCGTTTCACTCAATTAGTCGAAGCAAATTACAAACAAAAACATAGTGTTGCAGACTATGCCGATATTTTAGCAATAGCCCCCAAAACCCTCACCCATAAATTCAAGAGGATGAACCTGCCGCAGCCCAACGAAATTATTAAAAACCGCATTATATTGGAAGCGAAGAGACTTTTAGTTCACACTGCCAAAAGCGCCAAAGAAATCGCATATGAGCTTGGTTATGAAGACCCAGCTTATTTTAGCCGTCTTTTTTTCATAAAAACCAATGAAACTCCATTTGGTTTTAAGAACAAATACCTAAGTGCTCAGGCTGTAGGAGAAAGTATTTAAATATCTATACTTTTCGTAAACAAAAAGCTTTCACTGTTCAGTATCTGTTTTTCTTGCCGCAATTTCTGTAGGCGATTGTCCAAATTGTTTTTTGAAAGCATAGGAAAAGTGTGATAAGTTTTCAAAACCAGCTTCGTAGAAAACATCAATAGGTTTTCTGTGTTTCTTTGTCAGCTGGTAATGTGCAAACTCCAGCCGTTTTGCTGTAAGCCACTTTTGAGGTGTGGTATTGAATGCCTTTTTAAAATCACGTTTAAAAGTAGTTAAGCTGCGACCTGTTAAATAACCAAATTTTTCAATCGGCATATTAAACATATAATTCCTTTCCATAAACTCTGTAATATTAATCTTGTGTGGTTCTGAAAAGTCGGCTAAAATACTATCAATGTCTTTTTGCACCGATCTTAAAATAGTAATTGCTTCTTGGATTTTCAACTTTGAAAGTTCTTCAGGCAATTTGTAATTCAAATCGAAATAAGGAAGCATTGAAGCGAAAAAACTGTCCAGCAAAGGACTTTTAGTTAAGGGAATAATATTATCGGTTTTGGAAACCAGTACAGTTTCCGCATTTTTATGTTTATAAAAAGCTCTCAAAACATCGTGGGTAAGTTTTACGACAATGGCTTTGTAAGGCATACCGTCTTTTTCAGATTTTATCAGCGTAGCCAGCCTATTTCTCGGAAACAAATGTGTTTCACCTGCTCCAAAAACATAGGTTTTATTGAATTGAATTACTTTCAACTCACCCGACAAAACCCGAACAACAGAATGTTCCTCTGCAATCATTTCTTTATTATGATGCACTGCTTCCCTGCAGGTAAAAACAATTGGAGCGTGGTTGTTTATTTGTCTTGTTGCCATAATGCAAAGGTAAAAGAAATAAGGCTCAATTATTTGAGCCTTATTCTTTCGATTATATTAAATTTCAAATTTTGTATGGGTCAATTCTTCGCTTAAAGTCCAAAGTTTTTGAGCAGCCTCAGCATCCATTGCAAACGGAGCAATACCAGATATTCCGGCTGGACTTTTCTTACCGGCCTCAATATCATAGAAATTCGGATCAAAGGCTGCAATTTCAACATCTTCCAAATAAACTCCTCCAATGTTTTGAAGCTGCGGGCTCGTTGCTGCCCAGATAGTAGTTGCAGCTCCCTGCTCTTTGGTTTTCTGTATTTTTTTCATTGCCTCTTCGGCTTCAACATTTGGTGTCCCGTCTGGATGCAGTACTCCTAGTAATACAAAATCTTCAAAGGTTAAATGTCTGCCTAAATTAGTTTCTAGAATTAATCCAGGATGCAAAGCATAAGCACGAACACCAAATTGCTGTGCTCTTTTATCCATCTCTACTGCAAAAAGTATATTAGCTGTTTTTGCTTGTCCATAAGCTTCAAATTTATTGTACTGCCTTGTATTATAATTTACGTCGTCAAAAAGTACAGATGAAAAATGGTGTCCTGAAGACGAAACATTGACCACTCTTGCTCCATTTGCTTTTTTCAATGCACTCCAGAGCTTTGCAGTCAGCTGAAAATGCCCTAAATGATTGGTTGAAAACTGTCCTTCGTACCCGCGCTTATCACGCTGTAAAGGTGTCCACATAACACCTGCATTATTTATCAGCATGTGAAGCGGTCTTCCCGAAGCCAAAAAAATTGCAGCAAATGCGTCAATAGAAACGGGGTCTGTCAGATCTAATCTTTCTACTTCTACATTGTTAATCCCTTTTAGATTTTGCTTTGCTTTCTGCGTATCTCTTGCGGGAACGATAACTGTTGCCCCTGCCGAAGTCAGCGTTTTAGTAATTTCCAAGCCCAATCCCCCGTCACCACCTGTAACAATCGCGATTTTCCCTGTAAGATCAATTCCTTTAATAACATCTTTTACTGTCGATACTTTGTTGAAGCCTGAACCTATCGGTTTTTGTAATACTCCGTTGTAATTATTTTGTTCCATTTTTTAAATTTTATTAAAGCAAAAATAGAAATCACTTCATCAGGTAACTTTGTTTAAAAGTCCTGTTTACTTTGTTTATAGGACCAGCAAGTATAACTTTAGATTTTTGAAAAATAAACATGCGTAACGGAAAAATACTGTATATAACGCGATAATTACAATCCTAGAAAAACCACTAGCAAAAAAATGCATTCCCGAAAATTTATCGTATTTTTATAAAACAGCTGTTTTTTAAAATGTGGAAATGTAATCGCATTAGACATAATAACAGCGGTAAAACAACTTTAAATTGTATAAAATGCAGGACATAGAAAATAAAACAGCCTACATCACCGGCGGGGCAAAAGGCATTGGTTTGGGAATTGCGCACGCCTTATTAGAAAACGGAGTAAAAGTAGCAGTTTCTGGGAGGGATAAAAAAGCGCTTGAAAACGCAAAGCAAATTTTAAACAGTGAAAATCTAATTGTACTGCAGTCAGATGTTAGAAACTTTAATGACGAACAAAGAGCTATTGAGCAGATTGTATCGCAATTCGGAAAGCTCGATGTTGTGATTGCCAATGCAGGAGTGGGTAAATTTGGATCCATAGACGACATGTCACTCGAAGACTGGAACACCATGATTGAAACCAATCTTACAGGAGCTTTCCATACTCTCAAAGCATCTGCAGCACAGCTCAAAGCAAACAAAGGCTACTACATCTCTATAGCATCTTTGGCTGGGGCAAATTTCTTTGCTAACGGCGCTGCCTATAATGCCTCGAAATTTGGTTTGGTGGGTTTTACACAAGCTGCCATGCTGGACCTTCGCGATTATGATGTAAAATGTACGACCATTATGCCTGGTTCCGTTTCTTCGAACTTTAACGGTCATACGCCAAGCGAAGCCGATAACTGGAAAATACAGCCTTCAGACATCGGACAAATGGTGGTCGATCTTTTAAGAATGAACCCAAATGTACTGCCAAGTAAAATAGAAGTCCGACCGACCAAAACAAATAAATAAAAAGAAACATATTTACTGTTCTATAGTGATATGTATTGTGGGATAAGGATTTAAAACAGAGTCTATTTTTTATTCAATTAATATCATAAAATATAATAATAATATGAAGTTTGGTATTTTGCTGACAACAATTCTAATTATAGCAGTAAGCTGCAAATCATCAAAGGCTTTAGCTTTTAAAGAGTCGCTCGACCAGTTCGAACGCAAGGCCTTTGAAATTGTACTTGGGAAAGAAGGTCCAGCTGAAAAAAAACTGAAATGTCTGGTAAAAGAGGATTATAAAGGTGCTATAGCAGCTGTAGAGCAACAACGCGAAGAGTTTGACAAGCTTATTGCTGACATCAAAAAAATTTCTACTAACAATATCCCAGAAGGAGAATCAATTAAAACTGCTGCACTTGAATACTATCAGTCCCTTGAAGAGCTTCATGTATTTGATAAAAAAGAAATAGAACAGCAGGCTCTTCTTCGAACACCGAAAGAGAATCAATTGGAAGATGCCAGCAATAAGCTTATAGCGCTGGCACGACAAAAAAAAATGCTTTACAATAAGGTGCACAGAAAAGAAGCTCTTCTGCATACTGCTGCTAAAAGCTTTGAGGCTGCAAATGGTTTCTGATATTTTTTTTCAATTTTCACTCAATGTAGAACTGATTGCCTTAAATTGAACTTTTGACCGATTTATATTCTTAACGTCGAAACTTTTAAAATCTATTTCTTTCAAACACAACAGCTATAGTATTTCATCCAGTACAGCTTTAAGATCTTCGAATGTATCAGGCTTCGAAATGTATTTTACGACCGTATTGTTTTTTAAAAGCCAAGGAATCATTATTTGCTCATCTGGCGTTGAAAACATTACGACTTCAATATCAGCCAGCTTGTCATAGCTGCGCAGACGGCGTATAAATTCCAGTCCGTTTATAAAAGGCATGTTATAGTCCAGCAGTATCAAATCAGGGAGCTTTTCAGTAGAATTAAGTTCTGCAAGTGCTTTAATAGGATTGCTTGAGGTTCGGCAGCTCACTTCTTTGTTCAGAGAGTGAATGGCATCCATAAAATTTGTAATATCATCTTCATCATCATCCACAAGAAATATATCTTTTCGCAACATAAAATTTAATTTAATACAGCTGTCTTTACAGCAGTTTAGTAGTAGTTTAAATATAATATTATTTTTAATTAAAATCTAAAGAACACTCAAAAAAGTCATTTTTAATAAAAAAACAAAAAAAAACCAAGTTCATTGTGTTATTCTTCTGACACAGAATCAATCAACTTGCCCCGCCTGCTTTTATTGTCTTTCTTTTACTCCTTGTAATAATGTAAAGCTCCGGCTGGTATTCTGTAAGTAAATCATACAGCTATTATTTAATTTTATAAAACGTACAAGATGCAATTTAAGGATGTTACAAGAACAGGATCAAGAAATGCTGCTTGAAACATCATACCTCAAAAAACAGCAGTCTTAAAAATAATAAAGTACAAATTTAAACTTACAGTCATGAAAAACAAGAATAATACGTCCGAGAATACTAAAGACCTGACTAACGGTCAGAATACTGACAACAGTTTTAAGAATAGCCAGCCAGAAAACGAGGAAACAGGAAAAAGCAGTAAAAATGCAAATGATGCGGACACGCGTATTGAAAATAACCGCTATGATTCAGAAAATCTCGATAAAGAATCAGACGCGAAATCAAAGGATATAACCGAGCAGGATATTGAAAAGGATTTGAAAGAAAACGATCAGTATGAAAATCTTGGCATTGAAGGATCAGAAGTACATACTCCAGATCGTCAAGAAATTGAGGATGAAAAATTTGATATTCACGAAGTGGAAAGCACTCCTATTCATGAGAAAGAATTCGAAATTGGAGAGCTTAGCAATGATGAAATCAAAAATGATGAAATTGACACAAATGAAATCAATCCTCCTCAATGGAAGAAGAACAATTTATAATGTTCACTGACTCGTAAAAGTTGATGAGCTTAAAAACTAACAAATGCTGTACCCTAAAAATTGGTACAGCATTTTTGTATAATACCACCTCCCTTTTATAAGATATTTCAAAAATTATATAATAGCGTCCATTACAACATCTTTATATTTGAATATCAATTCCTTAGCAAATTAAAATGGACGAAGTTTTTTTTAAAGATTGGAAAAGTATTGGACATGTAGTACTCGCCACAATCATTGCCTTTATTACTTTATTTTTTTTTCTCAGAATTTCGGGAAAACGCACTTTAGCAAAACTTAACGCTTTTGACTTCGTTGTCACCGTTGCTTTAGGATCTACCTTGTCGGATATGATGCTCGCAATGGTACCTCTTATTGAAGGAGCCATCGTTCTCATCCTTATTATCGGTTTGCAGTACATATTTGCCTGGACTGCCCGCATGTCAAAGAAAATGGAGAAGGTCTTAAATGCCGTTCCGATTCTCTTATTTTATGATGGAAAATTTATAGAAAGAGCCATGTCCAAAGAAGCTGTAACCAAAGACGAACTATACTCTACAATTAGGGAGTCTGGTATTGATCAGATCGATGAGGTAAAAGCAATTGTTATGGAACTTAACGGACAGATCACCGTGGTTAAAAAATCCGATGGTACAGGAAAGAGTTCATTAGATGATATTCAGATATAGAGTATGACTGAAAATACTGTCTAAATCTAGCGTTTTTTTGTTTATGATCTTCTTAATTTCAGAGGAACAAATACCACACACAACTTACTAAAAACCAGTATATTAAATAAATTAAAAAAGGGGATTTTTCCCCTTTTTTGGTACCTGTACATTTTTCTACTTTAGTCAAATCTTATCAGCCTTGTTTCGCTCATCAATTAAGTACAGTCAGAAGCCCCTTTTCTAATCACAATCTGCGCCCTGAATCTTATTCCTTCCCCAAAAATTTCATAGGTATTTATTATAAATTTTATCAAAAATGATTTTTGAAGTAATACAAATAATTGCAGAACAAGTAAATAACTATCTCGTGGAAATTGGGTTAGAAAAATCTGTTGTTCCAGAAAATATTGCTTTGTTAGAGTCTCAAAGTCATGAAGGCGATTTTTTAAAAGACGGCGTGGCACTTACCTTAATCAATATAGACGAAGAAGCTGCTTTAAAAAACTTCCCAAATCATACTGTTGAAAATACTAAAACAATTTATAAAAACAGTGTCATCAATCTAAATCTGTATATCCTTTTTAGCGCTAATAGAGATAAGTACATCAATTCTCTTAAAGATATTTCAAAAATTATTGAATTTTTTCAGGGAAAAAAACTTTTTACCCAAGCCAACACTACTTATAACAGAAACAGCAGTGCTATGAGCAATGTAGACAACTTTAGATTTTCGGTCGAACTCTACACTCCTACTTTTGAAGAACTCAATTATATCTGGGGAACACTGGGCGGAAAACAGCTTCCATGTGCTTTATACAAAGTAAGCATGATACAAATTGAACGCAATATTGTACAGGCAGAAGGACAGGTTATTGGCGAGTTTACCGGAATAACCAAAAGAAAAGAACAATCATGAGTTTTGCTGCTACATATGGATTGCTGTTTGAAGTAACGCTCCTTCATAATTATTTTCTAAATAACGGAGAAGAAACTTATACAGGCATGTCTGCAGCTAAAAAACAAAAAATGCTGCAGCAATTTAATACAGATGCATTTGCGTCAATAACGCCGGCGTTAGAAACTAATACTGTTCTCAAAAACTTCAAAATGCTATTCAAAAAAACCAAAACAGGTTTTAGAATCTACATTCAAATAAAGGAAACAGATGAATCAGACCCATTTATAAAAATCCCGAAAGATTTGAACTTGAAATTTTTAATTAAACTTAATGACTATCAATTTGAAAATTATACTAATCTTGATTTTGCTCTTACTCAGCTTTATCTCTTCAGTAATGTCAAACCATTGACTGAACCGGTTTCATTTGAATATCTACCAAAAATAAATGACAACAAGCTAATTTCAAATGTGTACTTAGCATCTGAAGAAACCTCTGCCCATTTAATTGCAGCACTGCAGCCGTCAGAACAACAAAATGTTTTTGGGCTTATTTCGCTAACCGTTAAAGGCGACAACACTTCAGGCAACATTGTAACCAATTTGGGCAAACTAATAAGTCCAAATTTTAAAATTCATTTTGATAATCGGAAAACACTTTGGAAATACATCAACCGGAAAGCAGGAACCGAAATTAAAACCAATGCTGCCAAACCCCTGACCCGCTCCGGTTTTGTTGAAATTGACCCGCTTACCGATTTTACGCCTTCGCAGCCTCCAGAAAGCCAATACCCCAATCCATCTGTAAAATCCATAACAAAAATCAATAGTGAATACTATTCGGAAATATTTATTTAATAATTAAAAAACAAATCAATTATGGCAACAACTTACAAAACGCCTGGAGTATATGTTGAGGAAATCGTAAAGTTTCCCCCTTCTGTTGCCCAGGTAGAAACAGCGATTCCAGCTTTTATTGGCTATACCGAAAAAGCCACGAACAAGATTAATGGAGATTTGAAATTACACCCCACAAGAATAACTTCTCTTTTAGAATACGAACGCTTTTTTGGCTTTGCAAAACCAGAGACAACAATTAGTGTTACCATTAATGATGTTTCAACTGAAAATGGAGACACCAGATCTATTGTCGTAGATCAACCAACCGTAAAACAGCCTTTTTTAATGTATTATTCCATGCAGTTGTTTTTTGCTAATGGCGGCGGTCCCTGCTACATTATTTCGGTTGGGCGTTATGGAGATGATTTAGATGAAGATGACTCTCAGATTACAGCAATCAACAATATTGATGCCTTGAATGACGGATTATTAGAATTAGAAAAGGTAGACGAACCAACACTAATTCTATTTCCCGATGCAACAAAAGTAAGTGGGATAAATAGCACTGATTTTTACGGATTATACAATAATGCCTTAATGCAATGCCAAAATCTTCAGGACAGATTTACTTTAATCGATACTTTAAGTTATGATGAATCAAACCCAACAGATTCTAATATAGATGATTTAAGAGCTAAAATTAGTTCTGAAAAAGACACTATTAAATACGGTGCTGTTTATTATCCGCACCTCGAAACCATATTGGATTATGCTTTCGACAGCAATAAAATTATCCTAAAGCATTATTCCTATACCGCAAAAGCCTATGATCAAATTGCCACAGGTCTGGCAGGTATCGAAAATGCAACAACTGGGATTGATGCAACCGTTGCTAATTTGATTGATGTTACCACTGCTCCAGGAAATATTTCCGGTCAAATGAGCGATCTGCTTTTACAGATGTACAGTAATGATGCGACTGGTTTTGATTTAGGCGGCACGTTTGTTAGTGATCCTGCCAAAAAAACAGCTTTTCTGGATAAACTGAATATCTTGCTTGCTTCTTTAGAAAATTTATCTCTTTTGAGAAATTCGCTCAACGACGAAGCAAATGCCGCAATCAGCACGATATCTGATGAGGACATGAATATTGCAACTGGTATCTCAAATGCTTTGACTGCCTTTAATTCAAACTTTATCGGTACAGATAAAATTGACTCGGTTTATAAAAACTTAAAAGCTTTAAAGAAGAAAATACAGGATGAAAACGCCACAACAAAACTGCTTAAAATTATATCAACAGATGCCGTAAGTTTTGATAAAGAATTAAGAAAACTGGTAGACTATACAAATTTGAATACTCAAACTGGAATTACACTAGTTACCAATAATTTTTCTGGCATTAAAGCCAATTTGCTGTCACTTTTAAATACTATTAAATCTGTGAGCGGAAAAGATGTCAATAATGGAGCATTAAACGGAAGAAAATTAAACACCTTAGAAACTATCGACAATGCGACTTTTAATAAGATACTAACCGAAATTTACAACCTGCCCATAACACTTCCTCCAAGCGCTGCTATTGCGGGAGTGTATGCCAGAGTTGACAGAGACAGAGGCGTTTGGAAAGCTCCAGCTAATGTTAGCTTGAACTACGTGATAAAACCAACGGTTAAAATAACTAATACCATTCAGGACAACTTAAATGTTGACACTGTTGCGGGTAAATCTATCAACGCTATCAGAACATTTACCGGCAAAGGAACCTTGGTTTGGGGGTCAAGAACCTTAGCCGGTAACGATAGTGAATGGCGTTATGTACCCGTTCGCCGCTTCTTTAATATGGCCGAAGAATCTATTAAAAAAGCAACCGAACAATTCGTTTTTGAAGCCAACGATGCCAATACCTGGATACGAGTAAGAGCCATGATAGAAAATTTCTTAATTCTCCAATGGAGAGCCGGAGCCTTGGCAGGAGCCAAACCAGAACAAGCCTTTTATGTTAGAATCGGACTGGGACAAACCATGTCGGCTGTAGATATTTTAGACGGTAAAATGATAATCGAAATCGGAATGGCAGTAGTTCGTCCGGCTGAGTTTATCATACTTCGTTTCTCACACAAAATGCAGGAATCTTAATTAAATCATCATTAAAAAGTATAAATCATGAGTTATCCGTTACCAAAGTTTCATTTCTCAGTTGACTGGGGTGGAACAAAAATAGGTTTTACAGAAGTTTCTGGATTAGATGTAGAAACTGAAGTTATTGAGTACCGCCAGGGCGCAAGTCCGGAATACAGCAAAATCAAAATGCCGGGTATGCAGAAGTTCTCTAACATTACCCTGAAAAGAGGCACTTTTAAAAGCGACAATGAATATTATAACTGGTGGAATACGGTAAAATTAAATACCATCGAAAGAAGGGATATTACCATCAAATTGCTGAATGAGGAACACGAACCAGTGATTACCTGGAAAGTAAAAAATGCGTGGCCTGCAAAAGTGCAGTCAACTGATTTAAAAGCAGATGGAAACGAAGTTGCTATCGAATCAATGGAGTTGGTTCACGAAGGTTTATCTATTCAAAATGACTAGTCATGTCTAACTATTATCCACCCGTAAGTTTTCATTTTCTCGTTGAATTTGATAAGCTGGGCACAAAAGAACAAGACCATCAATTTCAATCGGTATCGGGACTTTCTGTAGATCTTGAAACCGAAGAAATTGTCGAGGGTGGAGAAAATAGGTTTAAGCACAAACTTCCTGTAAAAACCAAATATCCCAATTTGGTTTTAAAAAGAGGGATTCTAATTGATTCTGAAGTAATTGACTGGTGCCGAAAAGCCTTAGAAAATTTCGATTTTAAGCCCGTAGATTTAACGATTAAACTCTTAGATCACAACCATAAACCTTTAATGCACTGGAAAGTCATACACGCCTATCCCGTAAAATGGGCAGTTGAAGATTTTAGTGCTTTAGAAAGTAAAATCGTCGTCGAGAGCTTTGAACTCGCTTATAATTATTTCACACTTCATCAAAAATAATGCTGCCATGCCAATTGAAATCAAAGAGCTTCACATTAAAATAAATGTGAGCGAAAACTCAAATCAGGGTGCAAAACCAGCTTCTTCTTCTAATACTGAAAAAGATACCGTAGCTGATTGTGTCGAGCAGGTAATGAAAATTATTGAACGAAAAAAAGAACGCTGATATGACAACAACCGGAGAATTAAAGAAACTGAAGATTATTGCTTATAGCGATCCTCAATTCAACAATCCAATTTCGGATATTAAAGAGTTCATTACTTTGATGAATCCCGAAAAATATACTTTTCATTACAAAATAGCGCAAGACACAACGCAGGCTCCCGGAACGAGCAGTCCGGCGCCAAGATTTGCAGCAATTGCTCCAGAAGAATTAGAATTAGATTTTGTATTTGACCGAACAGGCGTTATTGCCGGCAAAGAAACTACCAAAAATGGTGTTATTGAAGATATTGAGCATTTTAGAAAAGTAATTTTAGACTATAACGGAACTGAACATAAGCCCAATTATTTAAAAATTGCCTGGGGAAGTCTGTTGTTTAAAGGTTCTCTTACGGACATGACGATTGAATATAAACTTTTCCGACCTGATGGAACGCCCATTAGAGCCATTGCAAAAGGAAAATTTAAAGGAGTTGTTGAAGATGAGTTACGGGCAAAACAGCAAAACAATCAATCTCCAGATTTAACACATACCCGAATTGTAAAAGCAGGCGATACGCTTCCGTTAATGTCTTTTAGAATCTATGGCGATTCCAAATATTATCTCGAAGTAGCAAAAGCTAATAAGCTCATCAATTTCAGAAAATTAAAAATCGGCCAGAAAATATTTTTTCCACCTCTGCAAAAACAACAATAGATGAACAATAGCGGCGTCATACAAACCAGTAAAAGTGCAGATCTAGTTACGCACAAATTACTCATTGAGGGAAATGAACTCTCTGGTATTTACCAAGTAATGAGCATTGTGGTTCATAATGAGGTGAACAGAATACCTATGGCGCAAATTGTTCTGATCGATGGTGATGCAGCATCCCAAGATTTTAAATTAAGTAATGAAGATCTGCTCATTCCGGGAAAAAAAATAGAAATAAAAGCGGGTTATCACAGTGACGAAGAAACCATCTACAAAGGAATTGTTGTAAAACATTCCATAAAAATAAAAGACAATTCGTCACTGCTTATTGTAGAATGCAAAGACGAAGCTGTAAAACTGACTATCGGCAGAAAAAGCAAATATTTTTATGATGTCAAAGACAGTGATGTTTTTGAAGAAATTATAAGCACGTACGGATTGCAAAAAGAGGTAGAAAGCACTAATTATAGTCACAAAGAGTTAGTGCAATACAATACTTCTGACTGGGATTTTATAGTCTCCCGTGCGCAGGCGAACGGAAAGTTATGTTTTGTTGAAAACGGAAAAATTTCGATTCAAAAACCTGATTTGGCTTCCTCACCAGTTGAAACAGTGGCTTTTGGTTCCAGTATGCTCGATTTTGATGCCGAAATGGATGCCCGAAATCAGTTTGCTAAAGTTTCATCCTATAGCTGGAATGCCTCCAATCAGGAATTATTAGAAATGGAAGCCAAAGATCCGAGCGTCAGTCTCAACGGAAATTTAGCTCCTTCGGATTTATCTGATGTGGTAAAGCTCGAAAATTTAGAATTGCGTCACGGCGGTAATGTTACCGATACCGAATTACAGGATTGGGCCGATGCAAAATTATTATTTCAGCAGCTTTCAAAAGTTCGCGGAAGAGTAAAATTTCAAGGCATTCCCGCAGTAAAACCCAACACGATTATTACACTTGAAGGCGTAGGAGATCGTTTTAACGGCAAAGCATATATTACGGGAGTTTTCCATGAAATTGCAAACGGCAATTGGACTGTAAACGCGCAGTTTGGATTGAATCCTGAATGGTTTTCTGAAACTTATGATATCAATACACCGTCGGCTTCAGGAATAATTCCATCCATAAAAGGACTGCATATTGGTATTGTCACCCAGCTGCAGGACGATCCCGACAGCGAAGACCGAATTTTGGTAAAAATACCGATTATCAACAACGAAGAACAGGGCATTTGGTGCCGAGTAGCCGCCTTAGATGCAGGTGATAACAGAGGCACTTTTTTCAGACCAGAAATTGAAGATGAAGTAATTATTGGTTTCATCAACGAAGATCCTAATGACGCGATTGTACTCGGAATGCTTCACAGCAGTGCAAAACCTGCCCCTCTAAAAGCAGCTGACGATAACCATCAAAAAGGGATTTTTACAAGAAGCGAAATGAAAGTGCTTTTTGATGATGAGAAAAAATCAATAGCTATTGAAACTCCGGCAGGCAAAAAAATAACACTGGACGAAGACAAAGGATCTATAGTTATTGAAGACGAAAATTCTAACGTGATTACCATTGACAGCGCAGGAATAAAGATGGAAAGTGCAGGCGATATTTCGATAAAAGCAACAGGCGATGTCAAAATTGAAGGCACTAATGTAAACCTAAAAGCAACTGCCCAATTTAAAGCCGAAGGCAGTGCCGGCGTAGAAATGTCATCGGCAGCAGTTGCAATAGTGAAAGGCAGTATTGTTCAAATAAATTAAGTTATTTCAATTGCTTTCAATAAAAAAAATCTTTTTAACACGTAGAAACATAGTTTTTTATGTCGAAAAAAGAAAGTAAAAGAACCCAGTTTTCACACTTAGATAACTATGTGCATTTAAATTAGTGAAACGCCTTTTTTTAAAGTTCTGAAACTATGTTTCTATGTGTTGAAAAAGAGAAAAAATCTATTTTCCACACACAGATAACTATGTGCATTCAAATTAGTGAAACGCCTTTTTTAAAAGTTGCAAAACTATGTTTCTATGTGTTGAAAAAGAGAAAAAATGCATTTTCCACACACAGATAACTATGTGCATTTTAATTAGTGAAACGCCTTTTTTAAAAACTGCAAAACTATGTTTCTATGTGTTAAAATTAATTACAACTAATAAAATTAAAACTATAATTATGGGAGCTCCAGCCGCAAGAATCAATGATATGCATGCGTGCCCGATGGTAACCGCCACTGTCCCTCATGTTGGCGGACCAATATTGCCTCCGGGTACACCAACAGTATTAATAGGCGGTCAGCCTGCAGCCTGCGTGGGAGACATGATCGTTTGTACGGGCCCGCCTGACAGCATTATAGCCGGCTCCAGTACAGTGCTGATTGGCGGAAAACCAGCGGCAAGAATGGGAGATTCTACTGCGCATGGCGGTACGATTATAATAGGATTTCCAACCGTTTTAATAGGTTAATCATGGAAAATAAAGAAGCTTTTTTAGGAACCGGATGGAGTTTTCCGCCAGAGTTTAAAAGAAACAATAAAGCAGTCGTCATGACAACTGACGAAGCAGATATTAAAAGCAGTCTGGAGATCTTGCTTTCTACCAAAATAGGAGAACGCATTATGCTGCCGAGATACGGCTGTAATATGGATGAACTGCTTTTTGAAACATTAGACAGAACGCTTAAAACCTATGTTTCAGAACTCATAAAAACGGCGATTTTATATTACGAACCCCGAATTGATGTCGAAAAAATTGACATCACGCAAGGTGATGATTTAGAAGGAGAATTATTGGTCATAATCGACTACAGAATAAGAAGTACAAACTCAAGAAGCAATCTTGTTTATCCCTTTTACAAAGGAGAAGGCACTAATCTTTAAAGTTTAAACTATGAGTACCAACAGCCACATAGACAATGTTATTTTTAAAAGAAATGGAGTCAATCAGGAAGAACGCTTTAGTGACGCACTAGAGCCGGGCAACTTAAAACTTCATGATTTTACTATTGAAGACTGGCTGTTATTTGCTTATAATTTTGCCAGAGAAGTTAACTTTTTTGATACCAAAAACGATAAAAACCCTGAAGGAAACTGGCAGGAATTTTTCAGTTATTTCGGATTTTCAAAAGAGGATCTTCCGTATGGCATTCCGAAAAGAACGGATAAAGAATACGCCTCCTTAAAAGAAAACATCACCAAAACATTATCGAATGCCCATATAAATCAAGACCTTACTCCTCACCTGACGTTATTTGTGTGTTTTCTGAAATTATTAGAATTATCTCAAAACAAACTTAATCTTATAACCAAAAAACATTTAGATTTTTTCTATAAAGACATTCTGCAAATCGAAAAACTGCCCGCAAAAGCAGACAAAGTGAATATTATTTTTGAACTGGCCAAAAAAATCGCCGAAGAAAAAATCCCCATAAATACAGAACTTGATGCAGGAAAAGATCCCGACGGCAAAAAATTAATATACAAAACCACCGAAGAATTTATTGCCAATAAAGCCAGCATAGCGTACCTGAAAAATGTGTACAATGACGTTGATCGAGGAAAAATAAAATGCAGTGAAATAGCAAACTCACTTGACGGAAAAGGCGAACCGCTAAAAGTAGACGCTCCATATTGGTTTCCTTTTGGATATACATCTGATAAAGAGAAATACCCAGAATTGGAAGATGCCAAATTAGGTTTTGCAATAGCCTCAGAATTATTCAATCTTCAAGAAGGCGATAGAAATATTGACATCACCATTACTTTTGATCAGGTTTTTAATTTTTCTAATATTCCCTTTACAACAGATGACCTTTTAAACCACATCAACATTTTATACAGCGGCAAAAAAGGATGGATTGAAAATTTTGGACTTAGCAAAAACGTTGGTTTTAAGAATGGATTTCAATCTTCCGGCATTGGCGGGAAGCAATTAAGATTGGTTTTTCAGATTCCGAAAGATGATCCGGAAATTGTAGGTTATGACCCAAAAGTTTTAGGCGAATTTTTCACTACAGAACTGCCTGTAATTCGGTTTTTAATCGATACATCAGATAAAAACGGACACAGTCTTTTTAGAAATTTAGTAACAAAAACAGTAAGTGGCATTACTGTAAAAGTTGAAGTGAATGATGTGAAATCGCTGTTATTAGAAAGTGATACCGGTTTGCTTAACGCTGCAAAACCCTTTTTCCCTTTTACAACACAGCCCGAAAAAAACAGTTCGTTTATCATAAATTATCCAGAAATATTCTCAAAAAAATGGACCGAAGCCGACATTAACATAAAGTGGAAAAATACTCCAATTTCATTTGAAACGCATTATGCCGCCTACAAAAAGAGTTTTCTCGAAACAATAAGCAAAAAGATTTTTATTGATGCCGTGTTCATCAATGCAAACAATGCTAAACTGAATGTCAACCAGCCTGAAGATGGAGCGGCAAAAAAAAATGATCCGGAAATAAAAGCTGTTGCAGCAACAAACACTTCAACTACAGTAAACACGGGAAATCCCATTGTTACAGCCAACTATTTTAAAGCAACAGCAGCTGTTTTAGATAAAGAAGTTTGGCAGGAGCAAAAAACAGACGTCAATTTATTTGATTATTCTGCAGAAGATCAATTATTTGAATCTACCATCAATTTAAAAGGGAGCAATTATGAGATTGGTAAAAGCGGCCCAATCCGATTGACCCTAAATCAATCGTTTTTGCATTCGTTATTTCCCAAAATATATACTTTGGCGATCATGAATGTGGCGGCAGACCCTGCAACACCAATTCCTAATGAGCCTTATACACCCGCTGTAGAAAGCATCAGCCTGAATTATGCTGCGGAGGAAAACATTGATTTTAAGTCTTCTTCATACGAGTCAAACCGAATAAAATTGTTTCATGAAGCTCCTTTTGGGCAGCGTGAAGAGCATTCTTATTTGAAACAACAAGCCCTAAATAAAGAAATCTTAGATCCCGGCACGCCTATTACAAACTGTCTGGTTCCGGATTATTGCAATGGAGGCGAATTATATATCGGACTTCAGGATGCCGAAATATCACAGCAGATTTCATTATTATTTCAAATATTAGAAGGAAGCGAAAATACCGCAGTTCCCACTTTTACAGGAAAACAAAAAGTAGAATGGTACATCTTATGCGACAATTACTGGAAAAATCTGGAAAAAGATATTTTGGCAAATGGCATTGATAACTTTTTAAAATCGGGTATCGTTAAATTTAATATTCCGAAGCAGGCCGCCAATGACAATACACTGTTTCCAGCCAATACCATTTGGGTAAAAGCAAAAATGCACAAAGAATATGATGCAGTCTGCCAAGTTATCGATGTAAAAACTCAGGTTGTTACCGCCCAGTTTTTTGATAACAACAACAATTTATCGCATTTAGACAGCACTTTACCAGCCAAAACAATATCAAAATTAATTACCAGAGTACCGCAGATTAAAACTATCGAGCAGCCTTTTAATTCATTTTCAGGAAAACCCTTGGAGTCTGATCCCTCCTATTATCTGCGCGTTAGTGAACGCCTGCGACACAAAAACAGGGCGATAACACTTTGGGATTACGAGCATCTTATTTTACAGGAATTTCCAAATATTTTTAGAGTAAAATGCCTTAACCATACTTTTATTTCGGGCAACAATACCTCTTTTTTATCTCCGGGAAAGGTAACACTGGTTGTAATTCCGGATATCGTAGACAAAAATGTATTTGATATTTATGAGCCGAGAGTAAGCACCGCCGTGTTGAACAGCATAGAGCGTTTTATTAATTCTAAAAATTCAATGCAGGTGCATGCAAAAGTGATTAATCCTGATTATGAAAAAGTTATAATCAAACTGGATGTGAAGTTTTATCCCCAATACGATGAGAACTTTTACAAGAAAAAGCTCAACGAAGATCTTATAAAATTTTTATCTCCTTGGGCATTTGACAACTCTAAGCAAATCATATTCGGAGTCGAACTGCAGCGCAGTATCGTTATAGAATATATCGAAAATTTACATTATGTAGACTTTTTATCGACGCTTGAAATGGCAATCTATATCGATAAAAAAACAGATAAAGAAAACCCTAAAATACTGGACGATACCGAAAACAACAAGACCAATATACCGCTTTTAGACTTTTTAACCACACTCTCACCGTCAAGTCCGAAAAACATCTTAGTCTCTGTTAAAAACCACATTATCAATACCAACATAATAACATGCACAACAATAACCCCAGAAGAACCTGAAAAATGTCGATACGAAGCCAACATATAACCATTCCTAAAAAAGCAGCAACTGAGGACGATTTGGATTTCTTTTATTTGAGAAAAAAAGGAATCGAATACATAGAGTCTTTCGGCAGTAAACTTTGGACTGATTTTAACGAGCATGATCCCGGAATTACAATGCTCGAGATGCTCTGCTATGCTATTTCAGATCTTGGCATGAGACTCAACCTGCCTATAGAAAATATATTAGAATCAAATGACAGTAATAAAGGCATTCCTAAACAATTTTTTAAAGCTTCAGAGGTACTGTCGTCCAGTCCGGTCACACAAAATGATTACCGAAAGCTATTTATAGACATAAAAGGAGTTAGAAACTGCTGGCTTGCAAAACATGAGAAAACAGTCTATGTCGACTGCAAAAAAGATAAACTTTCTTATGACAGTAAGGATTTTGACGATTTAGCAGCCACTCCAAATTTAAGAAAGTCTTTTGAGCTCAACGGCTTGTATGATCTTTATGTAGATTTTGAAAGCTCCAAACCCTCAGAAATAGAGATCGTAAAAGAAAAAATAAGAAAGCAGTATCACGCCAACAGAAACCTTTGCGAAGATCTTGTGGATATCAAAAAAGTGACAGACTATCCTATAAAAATATGTGCCGATATTGAAGTAGCTACCGAAGCCGATGAAGAACTGGTTCATGCCAATGTAATTGATGCTCTGGAAAGTTATTTATCGACAACGGTCAATTTTTATTCTTTAAAGCAAATGATGGACAAAGGATATTCGACTTTGGAAATTTTTGATGGTCCTAGTTTAGAGAACGGTTTTATTGATACTAAAGAACTGCTTACAGCCGATTTAAGAAACGAAGTACGTCTTTCTGATATTATGAGAATCATCATGTCGGTGCCGGACGTACTGCTGATTAAAGATATTTCTTTAGGAAATTGCGGCGGTGATGACCTCGAAAACAAATGGCTTATCTGCCTTTCAGAGTATCAAAAACCTGTTATTTGTGCCAAAAGTGTTTTCAATTACAACAAAGGATTATTGCCTTTGAATATCAATCAGGCGCAGGTAAAAATTTATTTAGATGCCATAAAAGCCGAAAAAGACAAAGCGACAACCAATGCCAGCCAGAATAAAGAATTAGAGATACCAAATGGCGAATATCTGAACACCGATTTTTATACCACCATACAAAATGATTTTCCAGAAACCTATGGTATTGGCGAAGTCGGACTTCCTTCAAGAGCGTCTACTGAACGTAAATCTAAAGCAAAACAATTAAAAGGCTATCTTTTATTTTTTGATCAGATATTGGGAAGTTATTTTAAACAATTGGGTCAGGTAAGCGAATTGCTTTCTGTAAGCGGCAACTTAACCAGAACGCTTTTTACTCAAGTCGTTAATGATATTGAAGGTGCGGATGACATTGTAAACGGCTATGAAAATTATAACGACGAAACTATTACGGCACTGCTTTTTGACCAGCAGGACAATAATATTGAACGAAGAAATAAAATTTTAGACCACCTTTTGTCTCGTTTTGCCGAAAATTTTTCGGAATACGTATTTGTCAACAAAACCATTTACGGCAGCACCACAGATCAGGTCGTACTGCGTGACAAAGAAAACTTTTTAAAAGATTACAAAGTGGTAAGCAAAGAGCGAGGCAATGCTTTTGATTATTACAAACAGCCTATTGCTAATTTATGGAATACCACTAATGTTTCAGGAGCAGAAAAAAGGATTTCGAGACTCATCGGTATAAAAGATTACAGCCGCAGGAATCTTTCTAATTCGTTTGTCCAAATGTACAATTTCATTGACACAGACAATCAATCTGTTTATAGATGGCGTATTGTAGATCAGAACGATGAGATTGTACTTTCTTCAACAGCAGAATACTTTGATACTTCGGCCGCAAATAAGGAGCTTTATTTTGCCGTATTGCAGATTATTCAGACTCGGGAATATAAAATAAAAGAAGCTTTTAAAAACGGCACAATACAGGATTTATCCATTATCGATAATGTTTTAATTCAGCAGTCAGATACCGGAAAATATTCGTATGACATTATAAATCCGGCAATTAAAGACAAGAAAAACCCAAACCGTATTATTGCCCGCAGATTTGAATACTATAATCTGCCGGATTTAGAAAAATCGATTCTGGAATTGATCCGGTTCATGAAAGAAGATTTTACCGAAGAAGGAATGTTTTTGATCGAACACATGATGCTTCGTCCCGATGTAAATCTGACCACAGTAAATCCGGATACCTTCATGCCTATCTGCGCAGATGAATGCGATAATTGCGAACCCATAGATCCCTACTCCTATCGTGTGAGCGTAGTCCTGCCCGGATATACACTGCGATTTGCTAATACCGATTTTAGAAATTACATCGAAAAAATAATTAAGGAAGAACTGCCCGCTCACGTTCTGGCAAAAATATGCTGGATTGGATACCGGGAAAAAGATGTAAAAGACCCTGCAGAAAACCAGCTTATTCAATTTGAAAAAGCATACAAAGACTATTTATTTGCCAAAACGGATTTAAATCAGGAACAGCCGGAACCCCAATTAATCAGTTTTATTAAAGCATTAACCGTTCTCGACAATGTTTACCCAACAGGACGATTGTTTGACTGCAGTGATGAAAACGAGCGATTGTCAGATAAAATTATACTAGGAAAAACGAATTTAGGATCATTATAAAAACTATTCCAATGTCAGCTAAACTTTCAACAATAACAACACAATACCGACGATTTACAAAGAATCAGGTACTTACAGAAGGAAACCTTAATGAGGTTGTAGATTTTTTTGACGACCAGGACCGCCTCTCCCGCATTTACCTGAGTGGCGTTGGTATGGTTTGCGGCTTGTATCCAGCTTATGATGCGGTTCAAAATACCATATCCATAACGCAGGGAACAGGTATAACTACTGATGGTGATCTTTTTAAATTATATCAGGCCGATGTATTGGGAAACAAAAAAATCGATTTTGACTCCAAAACCTATACGCACTGCAAAATTTATGATAATGCAAAAGGGGCTTATAAACCATTTTTTTATGATGGAGCAAACCAGCAATTGCCTCTTTTTGAACTCTTAACAGAAGAACAGCAAAAAAAAGAAAAAGATCCCAATTTTGTTCTAACACAATTTACCGCCAATACAGGATTTGAGTTTAACGATGCCGTAATTCTTTTGTATCTGGAGTCTTATGAAAAAGAATCTGACCTTTGCGTGAGTCTTTCGTGCGATAATCAGGGATTGGAAATTGTGGGCAATTTTAGAGTTTTAATTGTCAGCAAAGCCGTTGCCGCACAAATAATGAATCATGACAGCCTGATTGGCCAAATCAATTATACTAATCTTTACCATAAATTACCCGACGTAAAATCAAACCGAATTGTACTAAAACCAGATGATTTTGTCCATCTTGAGGCCATAAAACAAAATTTTACCAAGGGAATTTTCAAAAACAATTTGGTTCAGAATTTACAGGACGGCTACAATATCCTATTGACGGGCTTAAACATGCCGCTCCTTTTAGATGCTATTCAAAAAAATATAACCGAGTTGTTTAATTTTGAAGGAGACCCGGTACTTCCTCCCGATTTTCAATATTTATACGATCTGCTTAACGATTTAGTTGATACATACAACGAAACCAAAGCACTGTTAATCAGTATTGATGATACTTATTGTGATCCCGATATTAATGCGTTTCCAAAGCATTTAATGCTCGGCGAATTAATAAAAACCGAACCTTGTTTTGAATTCCGTCATGCTTTTTACAAATCGCCTTTGCTTGCCCGAGAAAACTTCGGCACTTGTACCGATTGTCTTGCTGATGAAGATTCAGAAGAAAAAGACGCAACAGCAGATGAAATCAAACTATGTTACGGCGAAAATACGGCAAAAAAAAGACTATACAGTCTTATTCTGCGAAGTCTGCAATTATTAGAAAACTACAATCCTTTGTATGATTTTATAAAAATTACACCTTCTTTACAACTGGGTAAATTGGGCAAAAAAGCCATTCCGTTTTACAATACTGTAAACGATTCGCTTATTAGCGCCTGGGATTTTGATAAAACCATTTTAGGACTGCAAAAAAACAATATTAGTTATCATGATGATTTACTAGATACTAAAAAACCGCTCGAGATTCATCTGGACAGTGATTTTTATAGAATCGAAGGACATCAGGGTCGCAACTACAAAGAAGCACTTAAAGCGATACAGGAAATCAGGTTAGAAAATGGTCTCGGATTCAATATCATGATTCTGGCAGTAAATGCTAATGAACTCGATACAACCATCCAGAATTTCACCCAATATTACCTCAACAAAAACCACGGTTACGAGCATAAAGCGGGTGTCGCTCCCGGAGGCACATTTATAATGATTTATCTGGAAGAAAAAATTCCGTATTACTATTATTACAACAGCCGCAGACCTTCTTTAACTGGTGATTTTGAAAAGTTTGCTGAAGGCATCCCCATTTTAAACCCCATTGTGGCGGATTTTTCACTGCCTTATTTATGCTGCGACGAAAACAATATCAGTCTTAGTCTGCCTGTTGCTAAAATTTGTTTTGACAGTAAAACTCCACCTCTGCCTTTTAAAGTATCTCCGGCGGGAGGTTTTATAAAAGCCAATGTGAGACCTGATCAAAACGGAGGGATTAAAGTAAATGAATTTGGAGTACTTGTTTTTGATCCCAATTTAGTGAGCAAAGAGCTGATAGGCCAGCCCATAACTTTTACCGTTAATAATTTTGAGACTAAATGCGAGATAACCATTTTTGAAAAACCAATATTCGATTTTACTGCAGTTCCCTTAAAACCATCTGGAAGCACCGAGACCGAAGTAACTTTTACCGTAAGCGGAGAAAACCTTGCCGGAACTAAATTTACGTGGAATTTTGGCGACAAAACCGATCTTGTTACAGACGAAAAAACAGAGATAAAACACCTCTACCAGTACAATAGCGAAAGCCAGAAAAAATTCACTTTTGAGGTTACGCTCAATGCAGATAATGGCAACTGCGGTTTTCAAATCACTAATCAAGTAAGTTTTGAAATTGAAGACTCAAAAGTACTGATAGATAACAGATTGCTGAATACCATTTCTTTTTGTAAAAATGATAAAACGTCGTATCCACTTACCATTGAGCCTGCCACAAAAGGCGCAATTTTATCCGGAGAAGGAGTTAAAGCTTTAAAAGGAGGAAAATTTCAGTTTATTCCGGCTAGTGTAACTTCGGGTGCTGCAAGTGTCACTATTTTGATCGACGGCAAACCATCCAATCTTTCTATTACTCTTTTAGATCTGCCTACTGCCAGTTTCTCTTATGATATAGATACAAATGGAATGTTAACACTAAACAACAACTCTGCAAACTCTGCGGCTTATACTTGGAAAATCAATGAGGAATTAGTGATTACAGATAAAAAAGATCCAATTACAAGACCTATTTCTTTATTTAATGACTCTACTATTTCCGTTTCGTTAACTGCAGAAGGCAAATGCGGCTCCGTAACCGACGGTCCAAAATCAATTGAGATTAGAAAACCGGTTGAAGAAAACACCTGTCTAAACAATGCTGCCTTGTTTGTACGAAATTCACTTTCAACCATTTCCTATCTTAAAGAAATTGGTGTTTCTAATAAATTCAATAAGGATACTACTAAATTCATTACTGAAACACAAAACAAATTTGTAGAAATTGAAAGCAACCTTGAAAGTTACATCAGCGGTAGTTTAAATGCTAAATTACCTGAATTATTCAATCAGGACTATTTCAAGACGATAGTCACAGCTGTTAATTCTTCGGTAAAACTGCAAAATTCAAATGAGATTACTGCGATAGAAACGCTTGTAGCGTTAAACACTTCCCTGTTTTACACTATTTTAAGATGCCAGGATACCAAAACTCTTAAAGCTTTTGAAGAACAAATTACAGCAACAGCAGTTCTTTATACTGATTTATTTAAAGGTTTCATTGAAATAGGATTTAATACCGATAAAAACGGATCGTTGAAAGAGTTTTTGTCTGCTATGTTAAAAGTATTTGCAAAAAGCGGTTTTATAATATCCAGCCTAAATATGCAGATCGAATACCTGACAGCTGGTGGTAAGTAATAGTAAACATATTATCAATACAGTTTTCCTTGAGATAAATACCAATTCTAAAGAAAAAGGATATTATCTCAAGGACAATATTGATGCGTTTTTGCAAAAGGAAATATTTTCGCTTTTAGAAAATTATTTTAATGAACTGGATTCTAAAAATCCCTCACACAGCATACAATTAGAAAAGCTCATCATTGATATTGCCATCAATCAAAATTTGGATTTTGAAGATTTCAAAGAACAAATTCTAAAAAACATTTCGAAACAAGTGGAAGAAGTTTTTGAAAAGGAAGCAAAAAATAGTGAGGGTTTTAAACGCATCAAACCGCGAGAAAAAGAAATAGAACGCTTTTTTCATTTCCTGGAGACGGGCACAGATACTTGGTGGACAACTTTAAATAATGACTTTAAAATAATTGAGGATAAAATATTTATCGAAATATTAAATGATGAAAATTTTTCTTCTAAATGGAAAAATGCAGTCCAAAATCCAATTGCGCGAACACGGTTTATCAAACAATTTACGGACAGCCAAATTGTATCCATTATTAAAAAAGGAATACTGTTTAAAAAAAACAACACCGACAACAATTCCAAAATAATCAGCATTGAAGCCATACAGAAACAAATGGAGACCCATATTGCAAAAAACCTAATGATTCAGAATCAAAGATTTTTAACGTGGGAAATAGTTGTTTTAAGCCTTTTAGATACAAGCGATACCATTGTAAAACAAAAACTTTTCAGATTGATCTGCAATATATTTGAATTTCATACAAAAAATCGCTTTTTAGAACACAAGGAACTTTTTCTAAAGGAAATTAAAAATCAGATAGAAAATAAAAACGAACTGGAAGTACTGGCAGATCTTGAAACTTTTGTTTTGAATATCGAAAAAAAACTAGAGCCAATTATTTCAAAAGAAAAAGAAAATGAGAAAATTCACGAAAATAAACAAGAAACAATAGCCAACCCAGATTTGATTTTGTCAAATGAAAAAGATCTTGCTGCTTCTTCAAATGAATCAAAAGAAACTCAGAATAATGAAAAATTAATCGATAAAAAAGAGCTTTCTTTTGAAAAAGAAGAAGAAATACGAGATCCAGATAACAGCGAATTGTATCTCGACAATGCGGGTTTAGTTTTGATTCACCCGTTTTTGAAATCGCTTTTTGAAAATTGCGAACTGCTGAATAAAGACAATACCATAACGCATCCCGAAACGGCCGCGCACCTTTTGCATTACATCGCCACAGGAAAAGAACAGGATTATGAGAACGCTATGGGTTTTGAAAAATTCTTATGCAATATTCCACTAGCCCAGCCTATTGAACGAAACATTGTTCTCTCTGAAGAAATGAAAAAAGAGGCCACCGCAATGCTGCAAGCGGTTTTGAGCAATTGGGAGGTAATGAAAACAGCATCGGCAGAATTGCTGCAAAACGAATTTTTACAGCGCCCCGGAAAACTAAGTATCAACGGAGACGAAACTCCCACAATAATTATAGAGCGAAAAACACAAGATATTCTATTAGACAAATTAAACTGGAATCTGAGCATCATAAAACTGGCTTGGAAAAAACGAATCATTTATGTGAACTGGTAAAAATGGAAATTATGAATGTTGAAAACACCTCTTTTTTAGAATACGATAAAAAAAATATTCGCAGCTTTCAGCAAATGGCTTTAGAATTTTTATTTAATAACGTAAACATGTCTAAAGTAGTCTTTTGCGGCGGTATTGCAGACTATATTAATCTTCGTGAATATTATGATATTACCATCAATGATATAGATCTAATTTTTGAAAACGAAATAGATTTGCAACCCATGACCAGCAAACTGGCTACAAAAAGATATAACTCTAAATTTTATAAAACCAAAAGCGGAGAAGCATTAGTAAACATTTTCAGAGTTGGCGACAAGTCCATCAATATAGACAGTTTTCCAAGAGATTTTACTAATGCAACTCATACACAATCGCCTTTGCTGGGTAAAATGGTCTGGCATACCTCATTTGAAGACAGTCAAAAAAATCATAATAATGAAATACATCTCAATACATCAGAAGCAAAAGGTACTGATTATCAGTGGAGACGATTGTACAAACACAGCCGAAAAGCTTCTTTGTACAACAACATAACTTTTCTGGAAGAAAAAAAATTAATTCATACCATTAAAAAAAATATTTTATGAGGGAAGAGCCTAGAATAATTTACAGCTTAGATGCATTTCCTATTAGTAATAACCGATGGAATGAAGGAAATAAATTTAAAGAAACCATTTATTCAACCGCACTAAGCATACTATACAGCCATTTATGGTATCAGGATATCGAGCTTTATGCAGATGAAACAGCGTATAAGTTTCTTTATATGCTTCCGTGCCGGGTTACAAAAATCAGCAGTAACGAAGACACTGTTATTTGGATGAAGTCCAAAATTGATGTAATGGAAAAACAAACTAAACCCTTTGTGCATCTTGATAATGATGTCTTTATAAAGAAAAAAATAAATTTTGATTTTGATAAAGTAATCGTTGAACAAAATGATTACGAATTGTATAGCATGTACCAATATCGCTTAGATTTTTTTAATCAATATACTAAGGATTTAGACTATTGGAAACCCGATTTGGGATATGCTTTTAACTGCGGCGTATTGGGTTTTAGAGACTTGGAACTTCGGGATCAGTTTTTAAAAGTGTACTATACGCTAGAGGAAATTTTTATAAAAAATAACAATCCAAAAATTGCTAGAATAGAACCTTGCATTGTTTTAGAACAATACAATCTCGCAGCCTTATTACATCATCATAATATTAAACCAACATTACTGCTTTGGAAAAAAAACTTGTTCGAAAACAGTCAGCTCGCAGACCGAATAGGTTACACACATATTGCAGGACAAAAAAAATACAGGATTGACATTGTTGAAGAAATAGAAAACAGGCTTTTTAAACTGTTTCCGTATTGGTACAAAGAAGTAAAGACTGCCTTAGAGAAAGAAGGCATAGTTTAGACTAAAGCGACTAATTGGGTGTACTTTTTTTAACATATAAAAACATAGGTTAGGTAAACAAAAAAAGGCATTTCACTTATTCTAAATACACATAGTACGCTATGTGTTAGAAACAAGTTTCTTTTTGCAAACTTTTTTTAAAATTAAATCTATGTTTCTATGTGTTAAATGAAATTTTCAGACAATTGAATCCAACGCATTAAAACTATAAATAAACTATAAATGAATCAGAAACACAAGATAATTTACAGTTTGGATGTACTTCCTATAATGAATAATAGATGGAATATGGGAGACAAACTAAAGGAAACGATCTACATGACGGCTCTAAGCATATTATATAGTCATTTATGGTATGATGAAATTGAGCTTTATGTAGATGAAATAGGATTTAAGTTCCTGTATATGCTTCCTTGTGCTGTAACCAAAGTGCAAAATGACAACAGAATCGAACTTTGGATGAAATCTAAAATTAATGCTATGGCTGTACAAAACCAGCCCTTTGTCCACATAGACACCGACATATTTATTAAGAAAAAAATAGATTTTAGTTTTGATGATGTAATTGTAGAACGCAGGGAAGATACTTATGAAATCCACTACAGGAAACAGGTAGAATTATTTACGAAATACACTCATAACCTGCCCTACTGGCATTCTAATTTAGGCTATTCCTACAATTGTGGCATATTTGGTTTTAACGATCTCAAGCTCCGTGATGAATTTATAAAAAGCTATTATGATTTGGAGAAAATATACTTAGAAAATAAAAAAAGCTTTACGGTATTAAAACAAGAAGGTTATGAAACCTGTATTCTAGTAGAACAGTATACGCTCGCATCGCTGTTGAATTATAACAATAATCCCACAATTCTATTAAAAGGAGAAAACATAACTGAACAAGGAAAACATGCGGATTCTATTGGGTATTCTCATTTTTTCGGAATGAAAAAATATGAAAAATATGTTGTTGATGAGATTGAACTTCGGCTCTCCCGGATATTTCCGTTTTGGTACAAACAGATAAAAAACACATTAGAGCAAGAAGGTGTTAAGGCAAATAGTCCGCAGTTTGTTTATTAAACAAATTATTAATCCAAATGGTAAAATAATACGTCATGAGAGAATTTGAACATAAAAAAGCAGCAAACCGCTCCCCTTCACCTTTTTTTGGACCTAAAGTTCAAAAAAAACTAACTACAGGAACCGTTGGCGACAAGTATGAAAAAGAAGCCGATAATGTTGCCGATAAAGTGGTAAACAAACCGAAAACGGGCGGGCTTGTGCAATCCAAAAGTGAAGAAACTGTACAGCAGAAACCCCTTTCTGAAACCATTTCGAAGGTTCAAAAACAAGATTTGGCACAAGAAAAATCTCTTCCAAAAAGAGATAAAGAGGAAGACAAAAAGGTACAAAAGAAATCCGATAAAGAAGAAGAAAAAAAGGTACAGAAAAAAGCTGAAAAAGAGGAAGAAAAGAAAGTGCAAAAGCAATCGGATAAAGAAGAAGACAAGAAAGTTCAGAAAAAATGTGCCGATTGCGAGGGCGAAGACAAACAAGTTCAGAAAAAAGAAAAAAAGGAAGAAGAAAAACCAGTTCAGGCAAAATTAAATGAGTCCAACTCGGTAAATGAAGGAGTTGAAAGTGACCTCAACAGCTCTAAAGGCAGCGGTAACGGAATGGATGCAAACACAAAACAAGAAATGGAAGCTGGTTTTGGAGCTGATTTTAGCAACGTAAACATCCATACAGACAGCAAAGCGGTTCAAATGAGCGAACAGCTGGGTGCACAAGCTTTTACACACGGTAACGATGTCTACTTCAACAAAGGAAAATACAATCCAGATTCTAAAGAAGGTAAACATTTGCTTGCACATGAACTCACGCATACGATACAGCAAACGGGTAGTAAGACAGCAAGTAATGTTCAAAAACTGTCAGATCCGGATTGCGGCTCAACAAAGCGTTTAAATTTATCCGGTTCCTGCCACAATTATCAAAATACGTGTTACACCGAAACTTTTGTCCCCTCTAAAAGTGACGCTTTAAAAATTGTTATTGAGGTAGATTATATGGAACCTGTTGGCTCCTGGATCAAAGAAGACTTTAGCGCTCAGGTTATCAAATGCGGTTTTCTAGATGACACCAATATAGGTTCAAAAAGATTATCACCGGGTAATATTCCTTCAACCTTAGAATTTACTATTGCAAGTGTTACACCCGGAGATAAATATTTCATCAGAATTTATTCCAGATCGAGTTCGGCTTTAAAATCAAATTACAGTGTAAGTCAGTAAAATATGCCAGTCTTAACCAAAAAAACAAATTCGAATTCTCCGCACGCCGCGTCACATCATGACAAGGGTAAGGAATCTTTTTTTGGGGTACAGGCAAAATTAAATATAGGAAAATCTAACGATAAATTTGAGGTCGAAGCCGATAAAGTGGCAGATCAGGTAGTGGCCAGTAAACAGACAGCAAACGCAGACACCTTCTTTTCTCCATCGCCGGTAGTACAAAAAAAACTGGCAGGAAATCTTCAAAAACAGGAAGAGCAAAATAAAGAAATACAGCGCAAAACTGATGGCCCAACCATAACGCCGGTTGTACAGTTAAATGAAGAAGTAATTCAAAATAAACTCGATTCTCGAATAGCCGAAAAACGAGAAATCAATCCGGATTTTGCATCAAAAACGTTAATTCAGAAGAAAGAAGTCCAAAAGACAGAAACTGCCTCAAGAAATACTTCCTCAATCAAACCTTTAATTCAAAATAAACGGGAAGAAGAAAATCTACAGCAGAAAAAAGAAGAAGACAAACAAGCCAAAGACGACGAAAAACAAATACAAAAGAGTGCTGCCAGCGATGCCAACCCCGGAGATACTTCTAATTTAGAGTCCAATTTAAACAGCAGTAAAGGCGGCGGTTCTCCTCTATCCGGAAAGGTCAAAACCGAAATGGAATCTGGTATCGGAGCCGATTTCAGCAATGTCCGTATTCACAATGACTCCAACGCAGTTCAAATGAATAAGCAATTGGGAGCTCAGGCTTTTGCAACCGGGAACAATATTTATTTTAACGAAGGAAAATACAATCCAAATTCGCAGAGCGGTAAACATTTACTCGCCCACGAATTAACGCATACGGTACAGCAGGGTGCTGCCATTAGAAAAAAAACAGACCCCATCTCTCCTGCTCCCGAAATGATTCAGGGATCCTTATTGTCTATTGCGGTTCCTGATTATATAAAAGACAACGTTAGACATATTCCCGGTTATACACTGCTTACCGTGGTAGCGGGTTACGATCCTTTGAATGATGTAAATGTTCAAAGAAATGCCGTCAATCTGATTGAAGGATTTATGGGACTTGTTCCTTTTGGTACAGCAATATTTGATAAATTACAAGAATATGGCATTATCGATCGTGTTTTTGACTGGGTCAGCAGTCGCTTGAGTGAAGTCGGTCTCAGTATGGATGCATTATTCCAACTCGTTCAAGATGCCTGGGACGAATCTTCATTTTCAACTTTTATAGATGTTGTCAGAACTAAATTTAATGCCTTAGTAAGTCGGGTAACAAGTTTCGCAGCTTCACTTGTTGATCAAATTATAACCTGGATTAAAGAAGCCTTGATTGAAGTTGCAGAACCATTATTAGCCGAAAACAAAGCATATTCACTCCTCAAAAAAATAATCAAATACGATCCGCTACGCGATAAGGAAGTTAGTGCCACAACAGTCGAAATATTAGAAGATTTCTTAATACTGATAGACAAGCAGACAGAACTGGAGCAAATGCGCGAAAAAGGCACGCTCCAAAAAACAGCCGACTGGCTTGACACTCAGGTTGGAACTTTCAATTCGTTATTAGGTGAGCTCCGAGGTCTTATTACTGCTGCCTGGGATGCTATTCAGCCTTCTAATCTTGCTAACATTGATGCTAATCTTAGCGCTTTGGCATCGAACGCAGGTGCCTTCCTGCAAAGAGTTTGGGATTTCGCTTCGGGCGTGGCTTTAAAAGTTTTAGAATTGGTAAAAGATTCTTTGTTAGGTTATTTGTCTGCTCAGGCTGCAACGGTACGGGGTTATTCGTTAATTAAAGTAATTATAGGACGTGATCCTTTTACCAATGAAACGGTCGAAAGATCTGTGCCGAATCTTATCAGAGGTTTTATGAGCCTCATGGACGGCGGCGAAGAACAATACGCACAAATGGTTGAATCTGGTGCAATAGCCAGAATTACAGGCGAAATTGAAGCTGCAGTAGCAACCTTAAACATGACTCCGGAAGCGATTATACAGCTTTTCACAGATCTCTGGAATTCGTTTACGATTAACGATCTTATTAATCCGCTGGATGCTTTTACCCGAATTATTGAAAAATTTGGCGAACCGATAGGACGATTAATTGCGTTTGTGGCAGAGATTGTGCGAATTGTAATTATCGCGATTCTAGAGATTATGAATTTCCCATTTGACCTTATCGGAAATATCATAACAAGAGCATTGGAAGCAATTGATGACATCAAGAAAGATCCAATTGGTTTCTTAAAAAATATACTCAGAGCACTTAAACAAGGATTCGTACAATTCTTTGACAATATCGTAACCCATTTGATAAACGGCGTTACCGGCTGGCTGATGAGCGAGTTGAAAGATGCTAATATTCCCGTGCTTACTGATTTCTCTCTAAAAGGGGTTATTACCTGGGTTATGGAAGTGCTCAATATCTCGATGGAAAAAATCTGGGAAAAACTAGCCGCGCATCCGCGTATTGGCCCGGCAAGAGTAGCCAGAATCCGAAGCATGATTAATACGCTCGAAGGCATTTGGACATTTATAAAAGATGTTCAGGAACGCGGTATGGCTGCTATTTGGGATAAAATACAAGAACAGCTTAGCAATTTGTGGAATAGCGTTCTTGATGCCGTGAAAAACTTTGTCATGGAACGCATTGTCAATAGAATAACCGCCAGACTTTTAAGCATGTTAGACCCAACGGGAATCATGGCCGTGATAAACGGTGCTATGGCTTTCTTTAACGCAATACAAAGTTTTATCAAATACCTGCGTGAAATGCTCGAAGTGGTCAATTCCTTTGTTAATGGTGTTGCTGATCTTGCCAGAGGAAATGTCGCCACAGCTGCAAATTATCTCGAAAGAACAATGGGACAAGCCATGCCTGTCGTAATAGGTTTCTTAGCGAATCAGGTTGGTTTAACCGGAATTGGCGCAAGAATCGGCGAAATGATTATCTCTGTACAGCAAATGGTTGATGAAGCACTGACATGGCTGGTAAACAAAGCTGTAGATACCGGAATGGCATTATTAGACAGGGTTATGGCAATGGGTGCCAGTGCTAGAGATGCTATTTTGGGATGGTTAGGATTGCGAAGAGAATTTACTTTAGCCAATGGAGAAAAACATGAAATTTATTTTCAGGGAACAGAAGCTTCACCTACAATTATTATTGCCAGTAATAATCCAAAAAGTATAGAAAATTTAGTTCAGAATCGAAAAAATTTGGTTCCGGAGCCAGGAAAAACACCGCCGCCTCCTTTAACGCAAGCTCAGGAAAGCCTTTTAAATGGCGCCTTAAATAAAAAAGTACAACTCTTACAATTTATTCAGACCAATACTTCCGGAGCAAATGCTAATGGAGCATCAACAACACAAATCCAGCCTCAGATTAACACCAAATTAGATGAAATTAAAATGGATTTAAAAAATGGAGACGCCATTCCGGCCGGAGACAGCAATTTGCCTTTGACTAATATTACCTATAGTATGGCTGGCAACAAGGCAAAAACCATTACGGCAGATCCTTTGACCAGACTTGGAGGAAATACACAGGGACAAGAACTTTCAAGCGGAACATCTGGACCGCCAATTGCAGGAGACACACTGGCCAACGCATCAAATAGTCTCACCATAGACGGAGAAACAACAAGTTCAGGCAGAGCACGAAGAGCCAGCGTTGACTGGCGAAGAGTCCATTTGGTTTCGCATAGACTTTTTGGACCATTGGAACCATGGAATCTTTCCTGGAATAAAACGCAGGCCAATTCTAATTTCTTATCTCACGAAAATGCCACAGCAAACGGAATTAACGATACGGCTAAAAGCACAATTTATTTTTATAAAGTCGAAGTAAATTATAATTCTGATATGCCGCTGTATAATGGCGAAGGCGATCAAGTGGGTAATTTATCTGATTACGCAAGCAGTTTTACGCTGACGATAAAGAAAAAAGAAAATATACAAGATGAATTTCAAGCCGTTGGAGGTTCGGCCTCTATTCCCGGAACTACTCAGGCGCCGGCACTAAATATTACAGAAATAGTAACCCATCTTACAGAAAAACTAAGAAAGAAAATATTAGATAAAACTGAAGAATTACACAGACAAGGTAAAACAAATACTTGGGGAGCAGCGGCATCTGGGCCTTTTTCAAGACAAATACGAAAACTATCAGCATTGGGAGGAGAAAATAGAATTGACCAGATTAGAGCAGATCAGGAACAAAAAAGAACGCAATTACTAAATAGTTGATTATGAAAAAGAATATAGAAAAATTAATTAATGATAATTATTCATACGGATCTTTAATAATCGAAAATACTGAGCTAAATGAAAACGAAGTACAGGAAATTTTAAAACAGGTGAATCCAAACCTGACTGTTTTAAAGTTTATAAATTGTAATATCGAAATCTTTCCATTAAATAATTCGTATACTTTTCCGCAATTGTATCATATCGACTTTTCAAACAATACTATTTCAAACATAGATGAAAGTATAAATCAGTATGAAAAGATTACCGAAATCATTATCTCAAATAATAAGCTGGCAGTTATAAAACCTGAGATCAATTTCGCACACATAAAAACACTTGATCTTTCTGATAATGAAATTAAGGAATTTGATTTTGGACAATATCAATTTGATAATCTGGAGTATTTTAACATTAGTAATAATCAAAAAGTAAACATCAAAGGGCATTTTCCTGATTCACTAATTGATTTACAGCTGAATGGAATAGATTTAAATGAAATTCCACAAAAATTAAAAAACCTCAAAAACATTGAATCCCTATTTTTATTTGAAAACAAAATTTCAGAATTACCAGACTGGCTTAATGATTTTGAAAATCTAAAAATTCTTGGTTTATCAAACAATAGCATAAAACAGTTCCCGAAAATTTTACTTAAAAATGGCTCTATTCAGGAACTTTATTTAGACGACAACGGCATCACTTCTATTCCGGAAAGCATCGAGAATAGAAAAGTCTTTACAGATATTTACTTATACAATAATCCTTTGGAAAAAATACCAAAATCAGTGAATAAAGTAAAAATACACCTGTAAGTATTCATAACTTATATAAAATTTAAAATGGAAGCAGTTTTCACATACTTAAAAAACCAATTCGTATTTCAGCTTGATCGTCTTTTTCAGGTTGAAAATCCGATGGAAAAACCTGTTTTAAATCAACTTGATTCAAATGGTTTTATTGACGAATTTATTATCAAAAATAATTTAGCCGAAATTGATATCCTTATTTTAGGACTCGCTCTTGTTCCGCATATAAAACCCGATTTTTTGAGTTCGATTATTGCCGAATATTTACCAAATGGCGGAGAACTTCCGGAATTTGGCGGAATAAAAACAAAGAATCACCGCGGCATTTTACCAACGGGAGAAACGGCTCAGTTTTTAATTGGCGGAAATGATCTGGAAAACCGAATTTCATTCTACAACTTTTTACACAATCAATCTTTTCTATACAAAAGGGGAATTGTGAAAATAGAATCTGTTCCGAATGGTGAACCTAAACTAAGTGGTTTATTAATTTTGGAAGAGGAATACATCGAAAAATTCATCAGCGGAAAAATCCTGAAACCGCAGCTGAGCAGTATTTTTCCCGCACAATTGATAGAAACGCAATTAGAATGGGACGATTTGGTTCTTAATACTTCTACTTTAAACCAGATAAAAGAAATAGAAACCTGGCTTAAATTCAATGATATTTTACTTCATGAATGGAATATGAAATCCAAAATAAAACCCGGTTTTAGAGTAATGTTTTACGGAACACCGGGAACCGGAAAAACACTTACGGCTTCACTTTTAGGTAAATACACGAAAAGAGACGTTTATAGAATCGATTTGTCTATGGTGATTTCAAAATACATTGGAGAAACCGAAAAAAACCTCTCTTCTCTTTTTGACAAAGCGATGGATAAAGACTGGATTTTGGTTTTTGATGAAGCCGATGCCGTTTTCGGAAAAAGAACCAATGTCAGGGATGCGCACGATAAATATGCCAATCAGGAAGTTTCTTATTTACTGCAGCGCATAGAAAATCATCCGGGATTGGTGATTTTGGCTTCTAATTTTAAAACGAATATTGATAGTGCTTTTACCCGAAGATTTCAATCTATAATTGAGTTTGAAGTACCTTCTTACGGCGAACGTCTACAGCTTTGGCAAAATAACCTGCCAAAAGGAATTAAGATTGCAGAAGATGTAAATCTTAATGAGCTTTCGAAAAAATATGATATTACCGGCGCTAATATTGTCAATATTATTCAATATGCCTGTCTGCGCACTTTGGAAGATAAAAATGAAATTATCAACTTAAATCATCTGCTTCAGGGAATTAAAAAAGAATATGCAAAAGAAGGAAAAATGATGTAATACAATAGTATTAAATCTAAATCGATCAGAACTTTAAAAAAGTCGTTACTACTTCTCTCATCTTATTAACATATTATAACAAGCTCCCTTAAAAAAAAGTTATAATTTTCATATGCGTTTTTAAATGAATATAAATTCATTTAACTTTACTACATGAGACCTTTAGATCCAGATAAAAGAGAGAAAATTTTAAAAGCTGTTTACGTCCTTACAGGCAGACAGGGATTAGCAAGCGTTACGATAGCAGGTATAAGTAAAATAGCTGCAGTTGCCGCTGGGACGCTTTATATTTATTTTAAAAATAAAGAAGAGGTGGTACAGATGGCCTACACAGCGGTGGAAGATAAAATGACGCAAGAAATGTATCGCGATTTTGATAGTAGTATACCTATTAAAGAATCGCTTAAGAAGATTTACATCAATATGTTGAATTACAGATTAAATAATTACGACGAAACTATATTTATTGATCAGTATCAACAATCTGGTTACATACAGCTGAATTTCTCTAAACAGCTTACAGAGTATGAAAAACAAAATAAACCGCTGTATGATCTTTTGGAAAAAGGACAAAAGGAAGGAATCATAAAAGAGCTGGATGCAATTATTCTTATCAGCTTTTTTGATGGAGCGGTACGCTCCTGCTCTACTGGAATTATCCAAAAGTTATTTCCATTAAGCCAAAAACTGGTAGATGATTGTTTTGACCTGATATGGAAAGGCATTCACAAATAATTTGAATTACAAATAAACAATTTTCAATTAATAAATTTTAATATTATATATCATGAGCATTTTTAAAGACAAAACAATTATAATTACGGGTGCTGCTATGGGACTGGGACTTGCAGCAAGTAAAGCCGTAGCAGTAAAAGGAGCCAACCTATCTATAGTAGATTACAACGCCGAAGCACTCGAAAAAGCAAAAACAGAAATCCTGGCAGCAGCACCAGAGACAAAAATCATAACTATTGTCGCTGACGTTTCTGATGAACAGGCAGTAAAAAATTATGTAGACAAAACAGTTGAAGAATTTGGACGTATTGATGGATTCTACAATAATGCAGGTATCGAAGGAAAACAGGCACCATTAGTTGACTATGACATTAATGTATTCAAAAAAGTAATTGACATTAACCTTATGGGTGTGTATTACGGTTTAAAATACGTTATTCCTGTAATGCAGAAACATGGCGGAGGGAAAATTGTAAACGTAGCTTCTGTAGGCGGAATAAGAGGTGTTGTTAATCAGATGCCGTATGTAGCTAGCAAGCATGCTGTTTCTGGTATGACTAAAAATGCTGCCATTGAATATGGTAAAGATGGAATATTTACCAATGCAATCGCGCCTGGAGCTATTTTGACACCGATGGTTGCAGAAGCTTTTAAACAGGTAAACCCAGAAGACCCAAAAGCTGCTGAAACAACATACGCACAAAGAAACCCTACAAGAAGATTAGGTAAACCGGAGTATGTGGGGAACCTTGTAGCCTTTCTTCTTAGTGATGAGTGTCAGTATGTAAACGGTCAGACAATTGCAATTGACGGAGGGGAATCAAACCTGTATGGTAATTCATAAATTAATAGACTTAATTTTAAAAACGGATCATAGTTTAAACTGTGATCCGTTTTTTTTATAATGTTATTACGATCTTTTCAATGATATTGTTTTAGTGCGTATAAATTCTATTACGCAGACTAAACGTATGGTAATAGATATTGCAAAGGTTGGTAATTGAAGTTTATTTCGGGACTAAACCTTATTTTTTGATCCTTATAATTCAGAAGTGCAAGGTAAAAGTTAATTAAAGCATAATTAAAAATTTTATAAGCACTTTCTAATATTTAATACGCTACATTTGAGCAAATTAAATATTTAATATGCAAGAAGGTACAGTAAAATTCTTCAATGAAGAAAAAGGTTTCGGATTTATAACACCTAACAATGGCGGAAACGAAGTTTTTGTTCATGTTTCAGGTCTTTCAGAGAATATTCGTGAAAATGACTCGGTTCGATACGACATCGAAGAAGGCCGTAGAGGTCCAAACGCAGTAAACGTAATCGTAGCATAACATACTATAGAACTAGTTTATAAAGCATCTGTCTCAAGCAGATGCTTTTTTTTGTTAGTACAATTAAAAATAAATAAGATTGAGTAAGCTAAAATCTTATTGTAAAGTGATGAGCTGTTCCAATTTCGTTTTTAAGACTTCCTCATTGATATGTCCAAAATGGTGTCCTAGAATAGTAAAGTTATCGTCGAAAATAATAAATGATGGCGTGCCTTGTAACTGATTGAGTGTAAAAGTTTCTGCTATCAATGGTATCTGCGAGTAATGTGATTCTATCTTTTTAATTAAAATCTCTTTTTCTATTTTAGAAAAATTGGAAAAATTAGGAATAGAATTGCAGATTAATTCAATCTTATTTTCATTTATAAATTCCTTAGAAGATATCATTCTATCAAAAGCAGCTGGAAAATTTGGAATATGCAAATAGTTAGAATGCCCATAAGTCGTTTCATAATATTTTTTCGTTTCTCCAACCAATGTGCCATTGTCCAACAACAGTTTTAAGTTTGATTCGTTATTAAATTCAAAGTCTTCAAAAGCAGTCGCAACTCCAATAAAACCGACTTTATTACCAAATAATCTGTAGAGATTATTCATCATTGGAATACCATAAATAAAACAGCCTGGACAATTTACCTGAAAAACGAAAGCTACATTTACCTTCTTCAGTTCAAATTTTCCCTGAACTAATTCTTCAATATTGAGATGAAATTTTGACATGACGAAATTAAATTGTTATGATTATTACACAACAAAAGTATCTAGAATCAGCAAATTACTGCTAGTCCTCTTTTTAGAATAATTTATATCTTCTGGTTTTATTGATCTTAATTCAGAAAGTCAAATTATTAAAAATCAACACCTTTAAATAATAATCATTTAGATAATTCAATCAAAATGGAATATAATTTCAGTTTAGGATTATTGAAGCCATATTATTTTCCTCAGCAAATCAATAACAAACGATATTCACCTTCATTTTCTCTTGGTGCTCTATGAATACAAGGCAGTACTTTTTGTTTCGGGTGATCGACAGCCAATCTCCACAAATGTCCTAAACCTAAATTTATCGGTTCTGCATCTGAATGAGCCTGATAATGCAAATCAAAATAATTTTCTTTTAAAAAGTTTTCAAACTCTTCCGATGGTCCATCATAAAGCTGTTCTAACTTTGTTCGAATTTCTGGGATGAGAATTTTTTGGACTGCCTGCGAATTAGAAATAATATCACTTGCCGCTCCGTGATACGTACATAAAAAAGTATCTGTTGCAATAGGCGAACGATCAACATGAAACGAATACACATCGGTAGATATGAAATCAAATTCATCATCACGATCATAACATTTTAGTAAATTAAGAGACGGAGACGCTCCATAATCTGTTAATAATTGTAAATCGTTTAAAATTATTTCTCTTGCTATATTTCCTTTTTCTGATAGTTGAAGTGCGATTAAATCTTCAGGATAAACTTCGGTAATATTTTCTTTTAAACGTAATTGAGACACAATTTCGCTAAAATCTCCCTCCAAATTTCTGTACCAGCAAAGTGCATTCAGTTCTCCCTTAAAATCGGTATGTGCAAGCTCAGAGAAATTAGATACAACTTCTATTTGACTGCTGTCAGAAAATATTTTGCTCATAGAATAAATTAAAATGAATGATGAATTTAATCATTGCAAAATTATGCATTAGGAGTCAGTTATATGTCTTTTTTTCGATGCAAAAATATTTCACGATGCTTCATTCCATAAACAGTTAAACGCAATTTAAAACTAAAGTCAAAGCGTCTTACCATTTAACGGTAATAATACAAATTGAAGAAAGATGCCAGCCTATTCCTTAATTACAATATTACGATACCAAACATTATCTCCATGGTCTTGTAACGCTATTTTTCCTTTTTTGAATGTTCCAAAGCCCGGCCAGTCTGCAAATTTGCTTCCCGCTATCAGTTTTTTGAAATTGTCGTCCCAAAGCAGTGTTTCAACTACAACGACACCATTTAAAATGAGCGTTAATTTTCCTTTTTTACTAATAACTTCAGCGGTATTCCATTCCCCAACTTTTTTTACAGGTTCTGATTTGCTTTGAATTAAATCATATAAATCACCCGCACGATGTTTGGTGATTTTTCCGTCTGGATGACCATCATTATCCAAAACCTGCATTTCTAAACCTGTACTGTATGTATTGGGATATTTTTGGGCATCTTCATTGATATAAAAAATAATACCACTGTTACTTTTTGGAGCCGCTTTCCAATCTAATTTTAAATGAAAATCCTGAAATTCAGCATCGGTTACTAAGTCCCCTCCTTCTCCATTTTTCGCTGCTTCGGGATCAAAATGTAAAATGCCGTTTTCTACTTTCCATCCAGCACCTGCAGAAGTTTTGCCATAAGAATGCCATCCTTTTGTAGTTTTTCCATCAAATAAAGGTTTAAATCCTTTTTGTGCATGAATCTGTCCAAAAGACAAAAATAATGCTGCAATTATTACTTTTTTCATCTGTTTAATTATTTAAATTATGAATCAACTTAATTTCTATGCGAAGTATTAAAAACCGTTTCCTGAAGTTCCTCTAATGATTTTCCTTTTGTTTCAGGCATCATAAAGATCACAAAAAGTAATTGAAAAACCATCATTATGGCAAATATTAAAAAAACAGTTCCTGCTCCTATTGTTGAAAATAAAAACGGAATCATTGATGGAATAATTGCCGCTAAAACCCAATGTGTAGAGGAACCAAATGCCTGACCGCCGGCTCTTAAATGATTTGGGAAAATTTCTGAAATAAAAACCCAAATTACCGCTCCCTGTCCAATGGCATGAGAGGCAATAAATAAAAATAAGAAAAGCGGCACCTGTATGCCCTGCCATTTTAAGAAAAAAGCAATAGATACTAAACCTAAAGAAATAATATACCCGACTGAACCTATATACATCAAAACTTTTCTTCCTAGAACATCAATTAAAAAAACACCTATAAGTGTAAATATCAAATTGGTTATTCCAATTCCGACACTGCTCATTAATGCCGCATTTTTTTCTAAACCTGCTTCAGCAAAAATTCTTGGCGCATAATACAAAAAGGCATTTATTCCAGAAAACTGATTGAATAAAGCAATTAAAAAAGCGAGTATTAAAGGAAATCGGTATTTTTTTGAAAATATGGTTTCTTTCTTTTCGTCTTCATTCTCATTTCCCAAAAAATGCATTTCCTGCATTAAATCTTCAATTTTAGCATTAGCATCTATTTTTTTTAAAACCAATTCTGCTTCTGAAATTTTAGATTGAGAAACCAGCCACCTGGGACTTTCTGGAATTGTAAAAACAATAATGGTGTAAAAAAATGCTGGTAAAGCCATTATACCAATCATCCAGCGCCAAGCATTTTCGCCTGCATCTCTCAATAAATAGTTGGAGAGAAACGCCATTAAAATACCAAAAACAATATTAAACTGATATAAGGAAACTAATCTTCCGCGATCTTTTGGAGGAGAAATTTCAGAAACATAGGCAGGCGCGGCAATCGTCGAAGCGCCAATTCCTAATCCGCCGAGAAAACGGAAAAAAGCAAAAGTCCAAGGATCATCTGCCAATGCCGAACCACCTGCAGATAATAGAAATAGAATACCAATCCAAATCAGCGTTTTTTTTCTTCCTAATTTATTTGTTGGTATGCCTCCAAAAACAGCTCCCGCAACTGTACCCCATAACGCCATAGCCATTACAACGGCACCATGAAACGCGTCTGAAGTATGCCATAATTCTTGAAGTTTTGTATCGGCTCCAGAAATAACAACGGTATCAAAACCAAATAAAAAGCCCGCCAAAGCGGCCGTAATTGCCCATGAAAGTATCTTATTCATAATAAGTTCTTTTTAAAATTTTTCAATAAAAGAGGTCCAGCATTTTCCTGCCGTTTAAAATCGTTTTATATGAATAACGTCCCAGAAAAGTGGGACGTTATTCTATAAGTTCTATTATTTTGTTTGCAATTGTATTTCACCGCCATTTTTAAATAAATCGTGCGAAATAAAGTAACTACTAATTTTTGCTCCATTTACTTTAATAGCTTCTAAGTTTCTTTTGCCGTTAGGATTTTTTAGGATTACTTTTTTACCTTGAGGCGTTGTCCATGAAACTTCTTTAAAAATAGGAACCGTTACAATATATTCAGGATCTGCTGATGATAAAGGATATAATCCTAAGGCTCCAAAAACATACCAAGAAGACATTTCTCCTGCATCGTCCATGCCGCTCATTGCTAATTTCTCTGGTCCAATGCCGTACATCGTATCCAGTATTTCATCTATTATTTTTTGCGATTTTTCAGGTTTGTTTACAAAATAATACGAAAACGGCGCTTCATGATCCGGCTGATTTCCATGGCAGTACTGCCCAATAAAACCAGAAATATTCCACGCAATATAATTTGGATTCCAAGGCTTTGTAAAAAATTCGTCAAGTTTGGCTTCAAAAGGTTTATCACCTCCGTAAAGTTTTACTAATCCAGGCATATCATGCGGTACAAAAAATGAGAGCTGCCAAGCATTTGCCTCTCTATACATGTATTCGTAATAAGGAAATTCAGGATTAAAAGGCGTGATCCATTTTCCGCTGGCCAGTCTTCCTCTCATAAAAGTCGATTCCTTGTCAAAAACATTAGCGTAATTTTTAGAGCGTTTTACCAAATCGTTGTAATGTTCCGTATCATTTAATTCTTTAGCCAGCAGCGCAAGTGCGTGATCGTCGTAGGCATATTCCAGCGTTTTTGTCACGCCTGCATTGGCTTTTGTCTCTACTACAGGATTTTTAATATCTTGTTCCGGCACGTAACCTTTAGCAATATATTCAGCAATATGAGGTCTTGTCCCGCCTTCTTTATATGCATTGTTTAGTAATAATTCATATGCTTTTTTAACATCGTAATTTCTAATTCCCCTCATATAAGATCCTGCAATAAAAGAGGCAGCATGATCTCCGTGGAAAAATGTTGGAATAAATCCTTTAATTTCTCCTTCGTTAATAATAGAACTGATAACATCGCTTGTTACATCTGGAGAAAAAATACTCAATAAAACTAATTTATTTCTGTAATCATCCCATAATGAAGGAAGTGTATAGTAATGATAATTTTCTTTTCGAACTTTTCCTCCTTCGTCTATAAATTGACCGTTTACATCGCTTCGTAATGCCGGCCATAAAAACGACCTGTATAACATACTGTAAAACATTACATTCTGTTCGTCAGTTCCGCCTTTTATCTGAATTTTAGAAAGGAGTTTTTCCCATTCTGTACTTCCTTCTTCAAAAACTTTCGCCAGTGTTTTATCTCCAACTTCTGCTTTTAAGTTTGCAGCAGCATTTTCAACACTTACGAATGACAGGGCAATTTTAACGGTTACAGGTTTAGAATCTCCATCTTTTATATTTACCAAAGTATAGCCACCGCTTTTTGCAATATCTTTTATATCTAATTTTTCAATTGGACTGCTGAAAGCTGCATAAAAATATATTTTTTCACCGCCTGTTCTTTGAAAACCGGTTACTGCATTTGTTCCTTCTTGTTTAATGTTCCAATCGTCTACATTATTGTTTGCTTTTCCAAGATCAAAAAGCACTTTTCTTCCTTTGTTATTTTTGAAAGTATATTCATGAATACCACAGCGTAAAGTAGAAGTTAATTTTACCTGAACATCATAATTTTTTAAATATACTTCGTAATATGCGGGACTTGCCTTTTCCTGATTGTGGCTGAAGGACGATTTATATGGAAATGAAGCTCCATCTGAAACGGGAAGTAATGGAATATGACAGAAATTCCAATGTCCTTTATTGGTATGCGTGAAACCTAAAATCTCGGTATCTTCGTACTCATAACCTGCTCCAGATCTGTATTTTGTCATCGGACTCAGCTGTACCATGGCATTAGGTACAGATGAACCTGGAAAAACTAAACCTGCCCAGACACGCATGTCTGCAGGAGGTGTATATCCAATTATTTTGGTGTCCAGTAAGGGAGCTGTTCCAATAAACGGATTTACGAGCGCTGTGTATTTTCCTTTTGAAAGACCTCCGCCTGATTTTTGAGCAATAGTATTCAGGCTCGCGAAAGACACCGTAAGTGCCGCGAGTATTATTTTGTTTCTTAATTTCATAATTTTAAAAAATTAAAATCGGTTACAATTTATAACTCAAGCAATTTGGGATTAGTTTTGTAAGTATCCCACAAAAGCTCTCCAAATAATGTATTCGTCCAGGCAAACCACGATCTGGTGAAATTCTTAGCATCATCTTTATGGAATGATTCGTGCATAAAACCTGTATCTCCGTGAGAGGCTTTAAGCATTCTTATGCAGTCTTTGATTTCATTTGCATCAGAGGTAGTATAAGCTCTCATAACAAGTGACATTGGCCAAATCATATCCATGCCTACGTGCGGACCGCCGATTCCTTCGGCAACTTTTCCTTTAAAGAAAAATGGATTGTCTGCTGAAAGGACAAATTTTCTTGTATTTTGGTAAATTGGATCTTTAACATCTATCGCATCTAAATATGGCAGACTTAATAAACTTGGCACATTGGAGTCGTCCATCAATAAATGACCTCCAAAGCCGTCTACTTCAAAGGCATAAATATCTCCATATTTAGGATGTTTTACCACGGCATGCTCTTTAATTGCTTTTGAAACTTCATCTGCTAAAGCCCTCAACTCTTTTGCAGTTCCGCTGTCTTTTTGAATCGCTTCTAACATTTCTGCCGCCTGATTCATACTTGCCACAATAAAAAAGTTCGATGGAATTAGGAATGAAAAAACAGTGGCATCATCGCTTGGCCTAAAAGCAGAACAAACTAATCCTACTGGTTTTACAGGATATCCGTAACCTTTTAATGGTCTTGTATCTGTTGCAAATTGTGTTGTTCGCTGAAAAGTGTACGGATTTTTACCGTCTTTCTGCTGCTGGTCTTTAAAAACTTTTAAAGTGGTTTTGATGGCTTTTACCCAATTTTCATCAAATGGAGAAACGTCTTTGGTGTTTTTCCAGTAATTGTAAGCCAGTCTAATTGGGTAGCAAAGTGAATCGATTTCATATTTTCTTTCGTGAACGCCTGGTTTCATATCAGTATGATCTGTTGTCCACTCTCCTTTTTTATTCGGATCGTTGTAAAATGCGTTTGCATACGGATCTTTAAGGATATATTCTGTCTGTCTGTTGATAACTCCAGCGATCAGATTTTTAAGCTTTTCATCTTTTCCTGCAAATGCCATATACGGCCATACCTGCGCAGAACTGTCTCTTAACCACATTGCATCAATATCACCTGTAATCACATACGTATCTGGACGTCCGTTTTTTTGTGAATAGGTTACAGTTGTATCAAGTGTATTTGGAAAACAGTTGTTAAATAACCATCCTAACTCTTTATCTTTTACATTTTTTTGAAATTCAGCAATTGTTTTTTCAATAAACTCACTTTCAAAATTCCTTTTGTTTTTGGCAGTCCTAACAACTGGAAAATCTTTAACCGATTTTGTACCCGCAATTATTTCCAAAGGATCAATAAGGGCTAAACTGCTAAATAAAACTGTGTTCTGGATAAACTTTCTTCTTTGCATAACTATATATTTTTAACATTGTGAAGGCAGAACCTTCGATTATTCATTGGATAGAGAATATGGAAAATCTTCTTTATTAATTCCTCGTTTGTTATTTGGTGTCGACGACATATCAAAATCTAAAACCGCACCTTTCATTAAATCAGAATGGCTCAGCCAATTTTTTGTATAAGCTTTTCCATTTATTTTCATTCCTCTAATATATCGATTCTGATCGCCGTTTTGCGGGGCATTAATTGTTATGTTTTTGCCGTTTTCCAATTCAATTGTCACTTTTTTAAATAATGGTGCTCCAATGACATATTGATCAGAAGCAGGAGTTACAGGATAAAATCCTAATGAAGAGAAAACATACCATGCAGAAGTTTGTCCGTTATCTTCGTCGCCGCAATAACCGTCTGGCGCTGCATGATACATTCTGTTCATCGTTTCACGTACCCAATATTGCGCTTTCCACGGTTCTCCAGCATAATTATACAAATAAATCATATGCTGAATTGGCTGATTTCCGTGCGCATATTGTCCCATATTGGCAATCTGCATTTCTCTCATTTCATGAATTACGCCGCCGGTAAAATTCTTTGAGGCAAAAATGGGCGGTGAAGAAAAAACTTTATCTAACTGAGAAACAAAAACTTGCTTTCCGCCCATTAAATCAACCAAACCTTGAACATCGTGAAAAACGGACCATGAATAATGCCAGCTGTTCCCTTCTGTAAATCCATTAAACCATTGAAAAGGATCAAACGGCTCCATAAATTTTCCATCTTTGTTTTTAGGACGCATTAAATTGTATTTAGGATCGAAAAGGTTCTTATAGTTGAAACTCCTCTTTTTATACCAATCAATTTCCGACTGCGGTTTATGCAGCGCTTTTGCTAATTGATAAATCGCAAAATCATCATATGCATATTCCAGTGTTCTTGCAGCACTTTCATTGACTTCATCATTTGGAACATATCCCAAAGTATTATAAGAAGCTGCTCCCGCACGGCCAACTGCTTTTAACGGTCCTGCATTGTTTGCACCATGAATCAGCGCTTTGTATAAATTCTCGATGTCATAATTCCTTACTTTTCCGCTTTTTAAATACGCTTCAGATACTATCGAAGCCGAATTATTTCCTACCATAATATCACGCAATCCCGGACTTGACCATTCTGGGAGCCAGCCGCTTTCGTCAAATGCATTGGATAGACCTTCCTGCATTTGTATATTCAACTCTGGATACATTAAATTAAGAAAAGGATACAAAGCTCTAAAAGTGTCCCAAAAACCTGTATCGGCAAACATATAACCTGTTAAAACCTTTCCGTTGTACGGACTGTAATGCACAACTTTTTTGTTTTGATCGAACTCGTAAAATTTTCTTGGAAAAAGTAATGATCTGTATAAACAAGAATAAAAAGTTCCTATTTGATCTGGTGTTCCACCATCGACTTTTATTCTTCCTAATTCTTTGTTCCAAATGGCTTTTCCTTTTTCTTTAAGCTGATCAAAATTATTACCTTCGATTTCTTTTAAATTTAGTTCGGCTTGATCGTAACTTATAAAAGATGATGCCACTTGAGCATTTACTTTTTCACCTTCTTTGGTTTTAAATCCAATTACAGCTCCGGCATGATCTGCTTTCATTTCTAAAGCATTTCCTAAAACATCTCCATTAAAGGTAGAATTTAGCTGAAAATCTTTATCAAAAATGATTACAAAATAGTTTTTAAAATTTTCTGGAACGCCGCCGCTGTTTTTAGTTGTGTATCCAATAATTTTTCGTTCAGACGGAATGATTTTCACGTATGAACCGTGTTATGACCTGCATATTTTGAGCACTTACAAAAGAGAAAGTAAAAAGCGCAAAGACGATAGAGTTTTTAATTTTTATCACAACTTTAATTATTAATCGAATTAATTACGGCTTTATTGATTTTATTCACTTCAGAAAAATTCATTTTATCTACTTTTCGATCGTATGTCATGAAACCATTTACTTCTCCCTCAACGTCGGTTGTCTGTGTATAAACCGCCGCAGAAAAACCGACTTTAGCCTGAGCTATTAATTTATCTGCATATTCTTTGTATTTAGCGGTCGTTTCGTCTGTATTTTTGAATTGCGTGTAACCCCAATTTTTATCGGCCTGCCAAAGATGTCCGGCAATAGGTAAACCAATTCCGCCATATTCTCCTAAAACCGTAATTCTGCGAGCATCATACAACTTTAATTCTGGTCCTGGATAATGGTGAATATCGAGCATATCTCCCGTTTGAAAATGATTTCCTCCACTAGAAGAATTCACCAAACGACTTGGATCGTGATGTTTAGTCCATTCTGTAATTTCTACGGTTTTAAATTGTCCCCAAGCTTCATTAAAAGGAACCCAAACTACAATACTCGGATAAGAATACAGATGATCCATAATTTCTCTCCATTCCTTTTTGTAAGTTTCCTCAGATTGAGAAGTTCTTTTCAATTCTGTACCGTCAAAGTATTTGTGCATCTGCCAAATCGGACCTTCATCGCCGCTTGGCATATCCTGCCAAACCATAATTCCCATTTTATCGCAGTGCGTATACCATCTCGCTGGTTCGACTTTGACATGCTTTCGGATCATATTGAAACCTAGTTCTTTTGTACGAACAATATCATACTTTAAAGCTTCATCTGTCGGCGCTGTATACAATCCGTCCGGCCACCAGCCTTGATCTAATGGACCAAATTGAAAGCAATCTTTATTATTTAACTGAATCCTGACAATCCCGTTTTCATCTCTTTTGGAAGAAATCTTGCGCATCGCAAAATAGCTTTTTACTTCATCTGTAACTTTTCCGCCGCTAATTAATTTTACCTTTACATCATACAAAAACGGTGAATCTGGTGACCATAATTTCGGATTATTCAATCCAATATCCAGCGATTCGCCTGCTGCAGCTTTTGCTGATGTAATTGCAGTGGTGCCGTCGAAAACCGTAACTTCAACAATATCTCCTGAAACTGCACCTTCAGCTTCCGCTTTTATGTTTATAGTTCCGCGGTCAATATCTGGTGTAGTTTTTAGACTTGAAAAATATTTTTTACTGACAGGTTCCAGCCAAACCGTCTGCCAGATTCCTGTTACAGGCGTATACCAGATACTTTCTGGATTTTTAACTTGTTTACCTCTCGGCTGGGTTCCATCATTTGTCGGGTCCCAGACTTTTACAACTAATTTCTGGGATTTGCCTTTTAAATACGGTGTGATATTAAAACTAAAAGGGACATATCCTCCAGTGTGCGTACCGATTTTTATATCGTTTACATAGACTTCTGTTTTCCAGTCTACAGCACCAAAATGCAGTATAATTTCTTTATTTTTCCACGAATTATCCACTGCAAAATTCGTCTCGTACCAAAGTTCGTTTTCTGAGCCAACCGTTTTCATTACACCCGAAAGGCTTGATTCTACAGCAAAAGGAACCAGTATTTTTCCATCGTATCCTTTTGGTGCAGTTTGTCCCGCTGGCTGTATTGCGTAATTCCATAAACCATTAAGGTTTTGCCATTGGTTTCTCTCCATTATTGGTCTTGGATACTCTGACAGCGTATTTTTAGGATCTACTTGTTCGGCCCATTTTGTTTTTATTTTATCTCCTTGAGGTTTCCACTGCGCTGTGCAGTTTATTACAATAAAGAGAAAAAGTAGTATGGCGATTTTATTTTTCATTATGATATTGCTTGAGGTTGAATAGAATATTATAAAACCTGAAGGCTGCTCTAAAACCTTCAGGTATTACAAACATTACTAACAAAAACTACTTAAACTTATTAATTAAAATAACCATCTTTATCCAGCTTGGCTGCTGCTTCTATTAACATTACCCCGCTTAACTGGGTCGTAAGATCTGTGTTTGCTCCAGGTGCAGGTGCTGTCTTCCAATTGCTTCCAGAAAGCATTGCTGGTCTTAAAATTCCTTTTTTATAAAATGTCTGTGCATTATATTTTAAAAAAGCGGCAAATTTTTCTTTATCTGTGGAATTGATTGTGGGATGCTCTGTAAGTTCTGTAAAATAGCGTATTAAGATACCTTTAAACAATCCGCCGTCTCCTTGTCCTTCATCTCTCAAAAGTCCCTCAGAAAGTAATTTAGGACTCGTTAAAACTGTCCTTCCCGATTTTACTGCATCATCAAGATAAATCTGCTCATTCGTTGCTTTGTACAATCTTAAACCAGCTCCAATCCAAGTTCCCATATTATAAGTAAAAACCCAGTCTTTGTTGGTTGTAACGACGCCGTTTACTTCTGAAATATTATCCCAGACTGCTCCAGATACAGGATCAACCAAATTACTTTTCTGCCAGGCGTAGATTTTCTTAGCCCAGTCTAAATCATCGGCCTTTTTATCAATTTCGTACAATCTCATGGCAAGAATTACAGCCGGGCCGTTTGATACTGCGTTTTTCTGTCTTGGCGTATCTTGTTTCCACGTGATTCCGCCGCCAAAAACATCACTCCAGCTTAATTTTATTCTTCCCCATAAATAATCTGCTGCATCTTTATATTCTTGATCTTTTGTTGCATCATAAGCACGCAGGCAAGAATTGGCAAGCCAGAGCATATCATCATTAAAAACATTATTATAAGTATTTCCATTTTTAACTTTTATACCTTGCAGCAAAGCCTTCATTCTTGTTTTGTAATTTTCATTTCCAGTTCTTAAAAAACCATCAACAAGAACATCCAAAACATGGGCGTTCGGCCAGTAATTAAAAGTACTTTTTCCTGTATTGTTTTCTATAAATGTGCCATTCGAACCGAGATAATTATTGTAAGTTGAATTTTGCAGAGAATCGGCAGTTTGTGCCCAAGTGTATTTAAATTCCTGTCCGTCTGTACTATTTGGGTCGCGAAGGGGAATTGCTTCATCATCACAAGAAATGGCAAATAACCCCAATCCTATTGCGCTGAGCATCATTATACCGCGCATTGAAAATAATTTTTTCATAATATATTCATTTAAAAAAACGTCTCTCAAAAATCTCTTTTTAAGAGACGCTAAGGGTTATTTTATAAAACTGTAAAACTATGTGTGTAAGCTGGTGCCGATGCACTAAAATTAATTTCTGCATTTACATTTTTGTTGTCAACTGCCGAAGCAAATTTGAAACAGTTATTCCAGAAATCGCTTGTTACCGGAACCATGTACCAATATGAAGCGGCAACGTTTGCACCATCAGGTCTGCTGTTGTCTCCATTAATGCTGCCATACCATTCTTCTGTTGCAGCGGCACCATTTACTACAGTAAATTTAAATTTGTAACGCTCATCTCTACCCCATGATTCTTGTTTGAAACTGATTGTTTTGTTGGCTGCTTTCCAGACTCCTCCGCCTGCATAAGTGTACTCAAATAAATATTGGCTAAGCGGCGGGAACCATAATTCGATTTTTTTGATTTCTGTCATTGTTGTCGAACCGTCGCTAAAATCTATTTTAATTTTGTATACTTTGCTTTCTCCTTCGTAAGTTGTCGCTCCGTCTTGTTTCAATTTAGCATCATTGATGTAGAAAACTTCTGGAGTACCATTTTTTCTTGAAATGAATTTGTATGTTCCGGCTTTTAACTTGGTATAAATTTCGAATGTAGTTGCTCCCACTTTTTTGAATGCCTGTGCATCTGCAGCAGATTCTCCATTTTCAGAACCTGTTCCTGTAATAAATAATTGATCAGGAGTTGGGAATCCGCCGGGTCTTTGTACTTCAAAAATTCCTGAAACTGTAGATTTTTGAATATTTACTCCTTTTGAAGAATAAACTGTCCATTTTAATTTTCCGATAGATTCTGATTCAATTCCGGCTAAAGCAGCGATTTTGTTTAATTCTGTAAAAGAAATATTCAAGGTTTTTTGAAATCCGTTACCATCAGACGGGATTGTGTAGATTGGTTTAGAAAAATCGCCGCTTTCTTTGTCAAAAACAACATCATAAAGCACTACTCCATTATCTTCTGCTTTTGCTCCTTCCCATTCAAAAATGGCAGAACTCTGAGCTCCAAGGTCAAAAAATTTGTTGTCTGCAGGTGAATACAGTGCATTTACAGCACTCACATTAGTATGATTCATTGAGTCATCGTTGTCACAGCTCACGAAGAAGACTGCGCATACTAGCAATAATATTGAATATATATTTTTCATGATTTTATTTATTAGGTTAGTTAGTTAGTTTTACCAGTTTGGATTTTGAGATAAATTAGTGTTAATCAAACGTTCATCTCTTGGTATCGGCCACAAATAATGTTTAGCTGGATCAAAAGCTCTTAAGTTTACTCTTAAATATCCGTTGTCTATAGATGACACTCCGAACTTTGCTCCATGTGCGTAACCGTTTAAAACATTTTCAGCTATTTTCCATCTTCTGATATCGAAGATTCTTAAACCTTCCATTCCAAATTCTGTACGACGTTCATTTCTAATTACTTCTCTAAGTCCCGCTTGTCCCAGAGCACTGTTAAATCCTAAAGCTGCTCCGTCTGTAAAACCTGCACGTGTTCTTAAAGATTTTATGGTCTGATCCCAAACTGAACTGTTCATTTGGTTCAGCTCATTTTTAGCTTCAGCGTACATTAACAATATATCTGCATAGCGGAATAACATTAAGTTTAAACCTGAATTTAAAGATGTTAAATGCTGTGGATCATAATACTTACGTGTATAATAGCCTGTAGGTGTTGCAGAAGATCCCTGTACAAATTCGTCTGTAGCATTTCCTGTTGAAGAACCTGGTTTGATGTAAATTACATGAGATGAACCATCAGCCTCTTTCCATACATATTGATCGTAAACTACTGTTCCTGTTAATCTTGGATCTCTGTTAACGTATGGATTGTCTTCATTATAGCCGGAACCAGCTTCGTTGATTTTCTTTCCGTTCAACATTAAATAACTGTCTACCAATTCCTGAGTCGGAGCCAAAGCATTTAACCTTGCCCCTGCAGAAAGTGGCGCCATATCAAAAAACTCACCCCACATTCTAAATTGAGGAACATATTGTAAGCTTAAAATATCTTCGCTATTGTATTCATTTTGTGGAAGAAACAATCCTTCGTAAGATGAAAAAAGACTGTATTGACCGTAATTCATAGCCATAAATTGTTCCGTTACCTGTACAACTCCAGCCCAATCTCCTTCATACAAAAGAACTCTGGCTTTTAAAGCGGCTGCAGCACCAGCAGTGATTTTTCCTCTATCAGCGGCAGCTAATTGCGTGTTTTTTGGTAAAACAGGAATTATAGCATCAAGCTCACTTAAGATAAATTGAATTACTTCTGTATGAGATGTTCTCGTTATAGATGTCGCTTCTTCCAGAGATGGATCTTTCTTTATCAGCGGAATATCTCCAAACCAAGTTGTCAATTGAAAATGCTGAAAAGCTCTCAAAAAACGTGTTTCAGCTTTCATTCTGTCAATAACAGCTGCATCTGCATTAGGTACACGATCTATATTTTCTAATATAAGATTACAAGTTTTAATACCTGCATATCTATCTTTCCATTCTTCTTTAATTCTTGCTAATGAAGGATCGTATAACCCGGCACCTATTGATGCTGCTCCTGCATTGTCTCCTCTGCCATTATACGCATTATCTGAAAGTGCTTCATTATAAAAGAAATACTGGCTTTTCTGCATTTGTGAATATGCTGTATTTAGAAAAGTCTGTGCTTTATCTACGCTTGTCCAATAGGTTGTATCTGTAAATTGGTTTTCAGGTACAAGGTCAAGATCTTCACAACCTGCAACTAACAAAAGCGCTGCTGCTGGTAAGAATTTTATTTTTTTAAGTATATTTTTCATTTTATTTCTTTTTTAAAAGCTAACATCAACACCCATTCCGTAATATACCTGCGTCGGGTAAGCCCTGCCGCTGTTTGCTCCTGAAGTTGACATACTGTTATTGAACTCAGAAAGTTCTGGATCAACAAATTTGACTTTAGACAATGTCAGCAGATTTTGTCCTGAAACGTAAACTCTGAATTTACTCATCCCTAAATTTTTAGCAACATCATCTGGTAATGAGTAACCTATCTGCACATTTTTAAGTCTTGCGTAAGCTCCATCGTACAAATACATATCAGAGCCTCTTCTAAAGTTATTGGTGTTCGATTGTGTACCGTTATTGGCAAGACGAGGATATCTGGCATCTGGATTTTGAGGTGACCAGTAATCCAATTGATGCGTGTACATGGTCATACCATAATTGTAGTGAAAAGGTTCAACTTGTTCGCCTCTTATCATCATTGTTCTTTTTCCAACTCCTTGAATGAAAACACTTAAATCGAAATTCTTATAATCAACGTTGTATGTAGCGCCGAATGTGTATCTAGGAAATGGATTTCCGAAGACGAATTTATCATTGTCATCAATCTTCCCGTCTTTGTTTAAGTCTACATATCTATTATCTCCCGGCTGAACAGTAATTCCTTCTGGAACTGCTGCTCCTTGAATTTCTTCAACACTTTGAAAATAACCGTCTCTTTTTAAACCAACATACGAATTAAAAGGAAGTCCCTCACGAAGTATTACTTGAAGTTCTTCTACGCCTGTTAGTCTTTCTTGTCCGCCAAATTCAAGTACTTTGTTTTTTGAATCTCCAAAATTTAGAGTCAAAGTTTGGTTTACAGCTTTACCTTTATGACGATAAGTTGCGCTTATTTCCCAGCCTCTATTTCCGACTTTACCAGAGTTAAAATCTGGAAGATCTGTACCGTAAACTCCAGGTACTTGAGGCGGAACTAAAATATCCGAAGTCACTTTATCGAAGAAATCAAATGAAAAACTTAGCGCTCCTTTAAAGAAATCAGCATCCAGACCTACGTTAAATGTTGCTGCTTTTTCCCATTGAATATCAGGGTTAGCGAAGTTATAGCCTGTTCCGCTCACTCCACCATTATTAAATCCGTATGCATTTTGGAAAGTGAAATATGTCGTTTGGTATTGATAATTTCCAACATTTTGATTTCCTAAAATTCCATAAGAAGATCTTAATTTAATGTTTCCTACATTATCTCTGTAGCTTTCCATAAAATCCTCCTTTGTAAGTCCGTATCCAACAGTTACTGATGGAAAGAATCCCCATCGGACTTCATCTCTGAATTTTGATGAACCATCATATCTAAAACTGAATTCGGCAAAATATTTATCTTTATAATCGTAACCTGCACGGCCAAAAAGAGAATTTAAACTGCTTTTTGAAGAAGCCGGATTACCATTAGGATCTGTTCCGTTCGAAGTAAAGGAGTTTTTTCCAATTACTGTTTCGCTGGTTGGTGTTCCTAAATCTGGGTCATTAAATTTTGTATACAAAGCCGATCTTCTCTCTGAACGATTTTCGTTAGAATAACCAACTAAAGCACTAACATTATGATTGCCAAAAGTTTTTGCATATTCTAACATGAACTGTGTATTCAAATCAAGACTTTTCTGATTTTCTTCGTTAGTGTCCCGATCTGCACCATAAATACCCTGCGGTAAGAAATTAACCTGCATAGTTCTAGCGTACATATTTCCTGACCATAGGCGTCCTCCAAATACACCTTTCACTTTCAAATCACTTGTCAATTTGTATTCCGCATTAAAGGCTCCAAAAACATCATCATTATCGTATTTTCGAAAACCTCCTTTTTCTAAAATACCCAGCGAGTTAAATTGCTGTAAGACATCATTTGTAAGGAAATTTCCATCTTCATCTTTTTGAGTATAATACAAGGGAACCCTGAATGCATCTACCATTAAGGTACTTGTGCTTGACGAATGATCAGTAATTTTTTGTTTGGAATAAGCTAATGTAGAAGTCAGTTTAAATTTGCCATATTCGTTAGTAAGATTAATTCTGAAGTTATAGCGTTCCATTCCCTTTTTTGGTCCAACAAAATTACTTTCCTGATCCAAGTAACCGAGAGAAACTAGGTAAGTTGAATTTTCGTTCCCTCCAGAAATCGAAAGATTCTGATTTAATTGCAATGCTGGTTTTACGATCTCTTCTGCAAACCATTCTGTATCTCCTTTTGCTTTTAATGCAGCAATTTCTGCTGCAGAGAAAACTGCGGTTGATTCACCAGAATTATAAGCTGCTTCGTTTCTCAACATTGCATTTTCGTAACCGTTTACGGGACTTGTAAAGAATTTAGGTGTATTGAAACCTGCAAGACTGCTGTATTGAATCGTCATTGGGCTTCCTTTACTACCTTTTCTTGTAGTGATAAGAACAACTCCATTACTAGCTCTAGATCCGTAAATTGCAGCACTTCCCGCATCTTTTAAAACTGAAACACTTTCTATATCGGCTGGATTTAGCGCATTAATATCTCCGCCCACAATTCCGTCAATAACAATTAACGGACTATTATTTCCCAATGTACTGATACCTCTAATATTCAAGTTCAATCCTGCACCAGGTTCAGAATTAGTCTGCTGGATTGTTAAACTTGGCGCTTTTCCTTGCAATGCCAGCGTTGTATTGACGTTTGGTCTGCCGTTAAAAGCCTCGTTATTAACCTGATCAATAGCTCCCACTACTTTTTTTCTTTTCTGTGTACCATAACCTACCACTACCACTTCATCTAAAGCTGATACATCAAGATCCATAGCCACATTAATAACACTTTTATTGTTCACTTTTATATCGACTGGTTTGTATCCAATCATTGTAAATCTTAAAGTTGTACTGCCATTTTGTAATGAAATGGTGTAACGCCCGTCAAAATCTGCGTTGACCGCATTCCTAGGATCACTTACATCAATAACAGTTGCACCTGGAAGAGAGAGGTTGTCTGAAAGAGAAGTTATAACCCCGGAAACTTGAGTTTTTTGATTCTGCGCGGTTACGTGGTTATACCCGCAGAAAAGCAAAGCAATTGTGAGAAAAAAATGCGCATAGAGCATCCTTTTCATTCTGCAATTCGAATGTTTCATCATGAAATATTTTGGTTAGTTAGCAATAATTGAATTAATAATAAAAGACAAAAAACAGGTTTGGAGATCAACCTGATTAAGCAGTAAAACAGCAGTAATTTTTTTGTTTGATTAAATGGTTCCGGAATTCTTAATCGCTAAAAAAACTAACACACACTGTAATAACTTATTAACTCTTAGCAAACATACTAAAACGTTTTAGTAAAAAAAAATATTTTTTACTAAATATAATTTTACTGTTAATTTTTAAAGATATTCTTGAATATATGCGATATTGACAATAATTATTCAAAAAACACAAACGAAAACGTTGTAAAACAATTATTAAATCAAAGTCCTAAATTAGAGTTAAAATGAAAGATCGCGGGATTTGGCTGAATTTCACTCCTAAAAAAGACGAATAACATCTTTCAAAAGACAAGAAACCAAAATAACCCGATGAAAGACGAAAAAATATGTTGAAATAATTTTCCAAATCAAAAAAGAAATGTTAACACAAAAAAGGCAGAATGGAAAGGCAATTTGGAGGAATAATAGAATTTTTTAAACTATAAAAAAGACAAAAAAATAACCTGAAATCAATCGCAAAAATGATAATCAGGTTAGTTCGAAAATATTAAATGTATCTTTTATTTTTGTTTTGCTAATGAAGATTCGCGAATAATTAATTCTGTTTTTAAAACAATTTTCTGATGCGTTTCAGAAACATCTTTTTTCTTTAAAAGCGGCAGCATTACTTCCATCAATTTAGAACTAATTTCTACTAAAGGCTGAGCGACAGATGTAATAGTAGGATCGTAAATTTTAAACATATCGTTGTCATCAAAAGCAATAAGTCCTAAATCTTTAATCAAGTTTTGATTTGTTTCTTTTAAAACTTCCAAACCACTCTGAGCCAGATAATTGGTAGAAAAGAAAACAGCATCTAGATCTTTATTTTGTTCGAAAAACTTTTTAATGTATTCTTTTCCTTTTCCTTTTATAATCTGCTCAAAAGGGATCTGAAGAACATACGGCTTTAAACCATTTTTTTCTACTGCTTTCTCGTAACCATGCAGACGCCCGTACATCTGGCTTTGATCTGATGCGGTACTAATAAAACAGATATTTTTAAACTTATTATCGATCAAATGCTGCGTAGCGTCAAAGGAAGCTTGCTCATTGTCAATCACTACACTATTACAATCAAGTCCTTCGTAAAATCTATCTAATAAGATAACGGGTATATTATCATTTATTAAATTTTCGATAGTATCTCTAATTCCAGGAGACGGAACAATTATAAATCCGTCAACTTGACGAAAATTAAATAAAGTTATCAGTTCATTGGCTTTTTCATCATCATTTTCATTACTGCAGAAAATAACTTTATACCCTTTTTCATAAGCTATATCTTCAAAAATACGGGCAAGCTGAGAAAAGAAACTATTAGAAATATCTTCAACCATAAAAACTAACAGCTTTGATTTTCCCGTTCTAAGACTTTGTGCAATCTGATTTGGTCTGTAGTTAATGAGCTTCGCATAATCTAAAACCTTTTTTGTAAGTTCCGGAGAAATATGTTTTTCTTTTGCTTTTCCGTTTAATACAAAAGATACAGTTGTTACCGAAATCTTCAATTCATCGGCAATATTTCTAATGGAAACAGGTTTTTTCTTCATTTTAGATTAAATTTATTTAAAATCCTCACTTTTGTTCAAATATAGCAAAGTATTACGTATTTAAAAATACGGAAGCTCAGTCTTAATTTGCTCCCAGAAAATTTCATCATACAAATAACTTGAACCTAAAATACTTATCTGTTCTGTATTTTCAACAATAGAAATAGTTGTATTTATATTTTTGCTTTTAAAATTTTCTTGAAGTTTCGACAAAAACAAGCGATGTGATTTTGCTATATTACCACCTATAATAAGCAGATCTGCCTCGAAATCAATAATAAAAGGGGATAAAAAGCCGCTTAAGTTTTCAGCAAATTCATCGAAAATTTTAGCGGTCGAAAAGTTTTCTATTGCGGCAATTTCTTTAACACCATATGTCAATTTTTCGCCTGTACTTTTTTCGTATTCATTTAAAAACCATCTGGTTGAAAAATAACTATCCGCAATATTATCTTTAAATGGTTTATCCCACAGGCAGCCATTATGAGGTACATTATTTCCTTGCGTAATTGGCAATTTATTATCTAAAAAAGCCGCACCAAAACCTGTTCCTAGTGTAATTGCAATTATTTTAGAAGAAGAGGCAGCATTTTCTAAAAGTGAGCCTCCCACTCCAAAGCAGCTGGCATCATTTAAAAATCTAAAAGTGATATTTGCAACATTTAAATATTTTGAAAGTTCCTCGGAAACGCAAACATTGTATAAGGATTCATATTTATCGTTTCCTTCAAACATGGCAATTCCAGATTCATAGTTGAAAGGCCCCGGCATAGAAAAAGCGATTCCAATTTTATCTGTTTCTGCATATTCTGATTTTTCCTGAACTGCCTTAATCGTTTTATTAATAATCTCTGCCCATTTTTTTATGATCACTTCCTTAGAAGCCTTATTATCAATAGCTCCGCTAAAGTATGTTTCGGAAATTATTACAAAGTCATTCGTATTAACTGCTGCGCTGCTTATGTGACTTCCACCAATATCTACACCTATTGTTATTGCCATTTATTTTTCATTTTAATTATATTTATAATGAATGTTTGTTTATCCTTTTACTTTAACTCATTTGAAATGAGACATTTTTAGAGATTAATAACTAGAATTCAAACCTAAAAAGAAAGTTTTCTAGCATTTGATACTTTATTATCAAAAAACAATACTATTCTTTACCTTGCTTTTAAGTATTTATAAAAACAACCAAAGATTTAAATTTTAAAATGGGAAATTTAGAATTTCATCCTTTATACTGTTTTTGATCAATTTTTGTCAATAAGTTTTACTTGAAAAAAGCAGTATAAAATAATAAAGTATATTTTAGTTTCATGCCGGACATAAATCTTGATTCGATCAAAATTTATCATTTACCAAATATTCCTTTTTATCTTAATTAAATTTGAATACTATTAACCATTTAGCTATTATTATTTTTAATCAATAATAATGCATTTAATTTCATAGGATTAATTCAAAAACAAAATTAAGATTAGCAAATATACTAAAACGATTTAGTATACCAAATAAAGTGTATTTTTTTTCCAATAAAAATGAATTTTTTAAAATGGTTTTATCGTAAAAATTCTAAAGCTGTTTCTTTAAAAAACGCATAAAACATCTTTACATTCTACGGCTATATCTTTTACTGCTATTTAATTACTTGGGCTTTTACACCTTCGTTAGTAATTGTTATAGGTTTTATAAAACCATTTTCATCAAAATGCATTTCTTCCATACAAGTTTCTCTCGAATTTGCATGGGTTTCAGTAAGCGGTCTTCTGTGGTAAACGATGTAATATTTCTCAGAATTGGGTATTTTTATAACGGAATGATGCCCTGCTCCTACAGCAATTTTAGGATCTTGCTCTAAAATTTTTCCAATTCTTTTAAAGGGACCCATTGGAGAATCTGCAATTGCGTACGCCACACAATAATCTGGACCTGTCCAGCCGCCTTCAGACCACATGAAGTAATATTTATTATTTTTTATAAACATGAAAGGGCCTTCGACATAATTTTCTGGAGTAATCTCTTTGAAAACGCTTTTATCATCAAACGGAATAAAACCAGTAAAATCGGGTTTTAACTTTGCTATGTTACAATGCTGCCAGCCTCCGTAAATTAAATAACACTGTCCGTCTTTATCTCGAAAGACAAATTGGTCGATAGGCTGCGCGCCATTATAAAATTTGTCAACTAATGGTTTTCCTAAGTAATCTTTGTATGGACCTTCGGGCTTAGAGGCAACTGCAACGCCAATTCCTCCTGCTTCATTATCGCTTTGAATATCATTTGCTCCAAAAAAGAGAAAATATTTATTTTTATGTTTAATAATTGAAGGTGCCCAAATTGCTTTCTTTGCCCATTTTACGGCTGCGGTGTCTAAAATTCTTGGATGCTTTGTCCAATTCGTTAGATCTTTTGATGAAAAAGCATCAAAAAAAACCTGCTTCTCGTATGGAGCCGAAAAAGTCGGATAAACCCAATACGTTTTATCAAAAATAATAGCTTCGGGATCTGCGTACCATCCTTTAAATATCGGATTGTTATTTTTTGTCTGATTCAAATCTGCTGACTGAGCAATTACTTTTGAACACAAAATAACAGTAAGAAAACACACAATATTTTTCATCAAATAATCAATTTAATTAGACCATGTATTGGCGGGTTCAGCATCTACTTTCATATTTAAAATACCTCCTTTTCTAATGGCGGCTAGTTCGATTGAAAGCTGTTTTAAGTTATCATCGTTCAGCTTTACTTCTTGAAGATATACATTGGTTTTAGAATTGTTTTTCACATCAATCACGAAGACTTTATTTTTGCCTTTATCAGACTGTTTAATGGTAATTTTATCAAATAATGGACTTCCTATCTGGAATGAGGGATTAATATCTGTAAGCCCCTTAACATCAAACAATCCAATAGATGACATTACATACCAAGCGCCTAATTGACCTTGATCTTCGTCCTGACCGTAGCCATAGCCATGTATTCCTTCGGTTCCATAAAATTCGTCACAAATTGCATGAACCCATTTTTGTGTAAGATACGGTTTTCCCGAAAAATTAAAAAGCCATGAAATATGTAAATTAGGCTGATTTCCATGGTTATAAAATCCAGATAATCCTGCAAAAGCATCTATTTTTGTTCCTCCTCCAAAAACATTTTTTTGAGATTTCGTGAAAATATCATTCAATCGGTCATTAAAAGTATCTTTTCCTAAAGTCGCTACTAATTCTGTTACATTATGAGGAAAATAAAACGTATACTGCCAGGCATTTCCTTCTTGAAATCCGCGCCATGGTTCTGATGGATTAAAATCTTTTATAAATTTTCCATCAGCATATTTGGGTCTTATAAAACCTGTTTCTTTATCATAAAGCAATTTCCATCCGTCTGCCAGATTGATCAGTTTTTCGTAATCTTTAGTTTTTCCTAATGCTTTTGCAAATTGCGCTACGGCATACGCACTATAAGAATACTCCAGAGTATGAGATGCAGAAAATCCAGAACCTTCTGTATTTGTTTTATATTCCATATTATCTAAAAAAGGCGAATAGCCTAAGTTTACAAATTGCTTCACGTCCATTTTTCCTGCTCCCTCAATTCTGTCTTTCCATTCCAATTCATTTTTTAAAGCCGCTTCGTAACCTTTTTCAATATCAAAATTTCGAATCCCGGAATTATACGCCGATGCAATGGCAAGTCCAGTAAAGTTTGTTCCAACACCAGATACATATTTGCTGTTTGCAATACCATCTCCAAGCCATCCTGCATCTTTATAAACCAGTAATTGGCCTTGAACCCAGTCTGCATAGTATTCTGGATAAGCCAATGCCCAAAGCTGTGTTAGATTCCAGAAACCGCCCCAAATGGCATCTGTATTATAATAGTTGTGTTTAGGCTGGCCTTTTGAATCTAACGGAATTTGACCTGCTTTTCCATTATTCATAGGATAAGCACCGTTTACATCGCTTCCTAATCCGCGGCCTAATAAAGCGTGGTATAAACCTGTATAGAATTTAATTTTATCATTTTCATTTTTTCCTTCAACCGTTATTCGGCCAAGATAATCGTTCCAAACGTTCAGGCTAAGTTTCCTTGCACTATCAAAATTTATTTTTTTTGCTTCTGTATCCAGATTCAATCTGGCATTTGCAATAGAAGTATACGACAATCCGATTTTAACCGTAATCATTTCATTTTCTTTGGTTTCGAATGTTAAATAAATTCCAGAGCCTTCTCCGGTGGTTTCTTTATCGCCTGCTTTGGTTTCTTTTTTATTGAATAATCCAAAAGCAGCTGGTTTTTTATCTAAAACGGCTGAAAAATACATCGCTACTTCGGCACCTGCCTGATATTTTTTTACATATTCTGGTATTGTAATTACGTAACCTTCTATTCTACCGTCGTTCGTAATTTGAACTTTTGATTCTTTAACTGCTCCACTCTCACCTTGTCTGTTGCCAATATCAAAAATAATATTGGATTGAGAGGATTTAGGAAAAGTATAACGTTGAAAACCAACTCTTTTTGTCGCTGTAAGCTCTGCCTTAATATTATAATCTTTGAGCAGTACCGAATAATATCCAGATGTGGCGTATTCGTCTTTTCGATCAAATCTAGATCTATATCCTTCATCGGGATTTTCAAGTTTTCCAGGAATGGTCTGTACTTTACCTACTGAAGGCGCTAAGACAATTCCTCCTACTTGAAATTCATGCAGACAAGCAAAACCCTCAATAGAAGTATCTCTCTCATCATAGCCGGTGGCTTCCCAACCTTGTTCGTTTCCTAGATGCGCATTTGTTGATGGCCCTAATTTTGCAAGCCCGAATGGCATTGCTGCTGGTGTATAAAAGAACCAGCGGCTGTGTGCCGTTCCAATATTTGGATTTACATAATCAGACAATTTTTTATTTGACTGCTGGCTCAAAACTTCGTTACTTATTAAAGAGATAACAGCTGCAAAACAGCATTTTACTAAGATATTTTTCATGATCAATTATTTTAAAGTAACTGTAATTCCTTTTTTAAGAGTTCCAGAACCAATATATATTTTACCATTCAATAACAAATTGACATTTATTTTTTGAATTTCGTCGATGCTGTTTCTTTTTCCTTCTGTTTTAGCTACTTTTACTAAAACTGTATCATTCTTTCTTTCAGCGGCAAAAGTTATTAACGTGTAATCTCCTTTTTCAAATCCAAATCCGTCTCCCGCGTCCAGGTATAATTCTCCTTTGGCAGTATTTTTTTCATTAAGACAAACATACAGACTTAACGGGTCAAAAGAATTCTCTCCTGCGTTTTGTATTACTATTCCAGCAGGAATAATGGACCCGCCTTTTATTTTCAGTTTTGCCTGACATTTATCGTTTTGTTCCCCTTCAATAAGATTTAATTCTTCCCAAATGCCAGAAGGAAGTTTTGGGTCTTTTGCAAATGAAGGAACAACCAAAAGATTTTCTCCTAACAAAAACGCTTGTTCTTCAGCTCTTAAACTTAAATTTTTACTATCCGCAAAAAATACAGGAGCCATTACAGGCAGTCCAGTTTTAGAAGATTCATAAAAAAGCGTGTACAAATACGGCAGTAAACGATAACGACGTTCTAGAGCAATACGAGAAGTTTTTTCGATTGCTGCACCATAAGCCCAAGGTTCTTTATCATTTGTTCCTGCGCAGGCGTGTCCGCGTGCGAAAGGCATAAAAGCGCCAAAACTCAACCAATTTGCCCATAAATCGCCATCTGTATTTCCTAAGAAACCTCCAATATCCGGCCCATTAAAAGGCTGACCTGATAATCCTAAAGTAAGAGACATTGGTACAGAAAGTTTTAAATGATCCCAGCCTGCATAATTATCACCTGTCCAAGTCGCTGCGTAACGCTGTCCTCCTAATAAATTTGACCGTGTAAGAAGAAAAGGCCTTTTGGCTGGATTTGTTTTTAAAATTCCATTATAAGATGCTTCAACCATTAAACGTCCATATGCATTGTGGTACAGTAAATGAGGACCTTGAGGCAGATTTCCTCCGCCTTTGTGCGGTGTATTATAAGGCATGGTTCCGAGGCGTTTGTCTTCTGGAAAATCATTATCGTTTACAGCAGGTTCGTTCATATCGTTCCAAACCCCGTCAATTCCAGTATTTAAAAAATCTTTATAAAGTCCGCCCCACCAATTTCGAGTTTTAGGATCTGTAAAATCAGGAAAAACACAATCTCCCGGCCATACTTTTCCGTGATATTCTTCTCCATTATTTTTCATTACCCAGACACTATTCTGCGAGCCTGATTGGTAGACATCATAATCTTTATCGACTTTTACTCCAGGATCAATCATGTATACAGCACGAAAACCCTTTTTATGTAAATTGTCATTTAATCTTTTAGGATTGGAGAATCTAATGCTGTCAAAAGTAAAAACTCGATAACCCTGCATGTAATCTATATCCATCCAAATGACGTCACATGGAATTTTCTTTTCTCTAAAAGTATCGGCAATTTCCATAACACGTTTTTCACTATCATAAGAAAATCGGCATTGATGGTAGCCCAAAGCCCAGCGTGGAGGCAGTTTGATTGTTCCTGTCAATTCTGAAAGTCCTTTTATTACTTCCTGCGGAGACTCTCTATCAATAATGTAAACTCTAAATAAAGCACCTTCAGAGTTGTAAATAATCTGATCTGAATTTGTAATTAATTCTGCTTTCCAAGTACTGTCAAAGATAATTCCGAAAGCAGAGCCGTCTGGTCGAACCCCCATAACCCAAGGATGCGTTTGATACAATCTTTTCCCGCCTTCAACACTATAAGCACCTGTATCGGTATTCCATAATTTTATCGATTGTCCGTTGCGTAAAAGCGGTCCTGTAACTTCCCCTCCTCCATACAGACTTATATTTCCTTGAAGTTTTAAAACGGCACCTGCCTTATTATTTTGAAATCTAAATTTAGGAATTAAAGTCCAATCTAATGGTACTTTGCCTTTTGATTTTGGTTCTGAAGCAAGTATCAAGGAAGGTGTTTTGCTTTTATCAAACCCTTTTGGAATAAATTCAACAATTCTATCACCCACAAGCGAAGTTTTTTGTAATGGAACTTCTTGTGCATTGATAGGTATAGAAAGCGTAATAAAGAGAACGGAAATTAAGGTGGTTTTAAAATTCATGTGGTTAGTTAGTAATTGAAATGTTAGTAAACTATTATAAATCAACAATAACAAAACTACTAAAACGTTTTAGTATATTTGTCAAAATGTTGATTTATTTTGTGTTTTTTACATTAAAGTGTTCTTAAATTGAAGGAATATTTGGAAGAACTCCCGCCATTTCTTACCTTCCGATAGCAGAATATTTATTTTTGTACTAAGCCAATTACTGCATTTTTAGTGATTTTTTTCACCACATCTTTCACTTAAATTAAAATTTGCGTGATATAAAATCCTATTTTCTCCATCACTTTACAGCAGCAATTTTCAAAAAAGTTTTTTCATATCGCCATCAGAATTTGTCAACAATGAGAAAATAAAAAGTAAACATCAAAGTTTGTATAACTAAAGATCTCTTATACAGATTATTTATAGGACTTAAAAAACTCGTAAGCTCTTTTCTCTGCGTAGGAATACGTTGAATTTTTAAGTGGAAAAGCACAATGACCTCCATACCTCGGAGTTTCGAGATAGACATAGGCACTATCTTGTGCTATGGCCCTCGGATAACATCTCTCGCCTAAGAAGGGGTCGTCGAGAGAATTAATAATTAAAACTGGAGTAGTGATATTTTGAAGAGAAAATTCGGGAGAAACCTGCTCATAGTATTCCTCTCGACTGGCATAGCCATGAAGCGGTGCCGTAAAATAGTGATCTACTTCATCAAAAGAGGTAATACTGTCTATTTGATCGCTATTAATGAAATCAGGAAACTGCGCTGCTTTGTGTTTCAATTTTCTTTTAATATCAATTGTAAAATTTTTTAGATAAACCCTGTTAAAACCCTGCTTAAGTACAGCTGCGCTTGTTGCAATATGTGTAGGAACTGAAATAGAAACTCCTGCCTTTACGCGTTTATCTATTTTTGTCCATCCAAAATAATTTAAAAGCTGCACACCGCCCATTGAGTATCCAATCAAATAAACCTCTTCGAATCCTTTTCTGAGAACAAATTGAACTACCTCGTCCAGATCATCCACTGCACCATGATGATAAAGTCTCGGAAGCCGGTTCATTTCTCCGCCGCAAGTACGGTTATTCCAAGCAAAAACTGAAAAATCTTGCTGCTGAAAGTAAGCTGCGCAGCTATTGTTGTAAGTCCTGCGCGAATCGCCTTCTAAGCCATGACATAAAATAACCGCTTTTTTGGGGTCATTAATAATAAAATCAATATTGATAAAATCCCCGTCGTTCAACTCATGTTTTTCTCTCGTATATCCCGGAACTTCAAACTTTTTAAACAAAGCAGCATAAATAGTAGAAATATGCTTGTTCCTATGCATAATCGAAGGGAAATTATATTCTGATTGTTCAATTACTGGCATGATAAGAAAGTTTTTGGTGCTTTATACAAATTTAAGCAATCCATTCATATGTAATCAAAAACTGTCTTTTTTTATTTCATTTTTTAAGATTCTAAAATTTAATCGGTCAATAATTATTAACTAGCTTCTAAAACTTTAAAAATATTTTTTTATCTATCAGTTTAATGCTTGTCGGCTCGAATCAGTTTTCATCTGTAAAATTATTTTTCGGACAGTTTTAAATAAAAAACCCTGTACCAATAAGCTGGTACAGGGCATTTATTATATAATTTCGAGTTTCTGATTACTTTACATCAAACCAAAGTTTTGTTGTAAGTAAATCTTTTCCTTGAACAGCAATTGCCGCTTGGTAACTATTTCCGTTTAAAGACTGCTCTGTTCCTGGGTAAAAGAAACGTGACGGAATTTTGCCATCCAAAACTGTAGCAGGGCCAGCAGTTAAGACAGGGTAATCGAGTCTTCTCCACTCTGTAAAAGCATCAAGACCTTGTCCGAAAAAGGCAATCCATTTCTGCGTACCAATTGATTTAGCATAATTTGACGGATCGTATTTTACTGATGCCTGATTTAGGTAATTCGTAATAACCGTCGCATCGGTAATACCAAATTGATTGAATGATGCTGTAATTGCATTTTTATATAACTGCTCTGCATCACCTGCAATATAACCGCGGGCTGCAGCTTCTGCAAGATTAAATAATGTTTCAGAATAAGAAGCAATAACAGCTGGCGATGTTGAAGTTAGGAAATAAGTTCCTGGTTTTGATGTTTTTGCAAAACCTTGACTATTAGCATCGCTGTTAGATAAACCATTAGCACCACCAACGTATTTACCAACACTCGCATCGGATGGAAGCTGTGCATAAACTGGTAAACGCGGATCTGATAATACAGTTAACTGATCAACCATTGTTTTAGAAATACGGTAATCATCACGTGTTTCAAACCAAGCTGAAGCTGGATTTTGCTGAGGCGAACTAATATAAGTAAACTTAAATGTATCATTATTACTGCTTAAAACTCCTGCTGCGTCGGCTGTTGCTTCTATGGCAGCCTGTTTAGCTAAATCTGGTTCTCTGTCCGAAATTCGCAGCGCTATACGAAGACGAAGCGAATTTACCAGTTTTTTCCATTTTGAGATATCACCTTTATAAACCAAATCACCAGTTACAGTACCGCTTGATGCATTTAATAAAGTCTGAGCTTGTTTTAAATCTGCCAAAAGACCTGTATAAACATCTTTTTGAGTATCATAGGCCGGCGTTACTTTTTGACCTGCTTCTTTGTAAGGAATACTTCCATAAGCATCTGTCAGCAATAAAAATGTCCATGAACGCAGGGTTAATGCAATTCCCTTATAATTTGAATTTGCCTGAGCATCTGGAAAATTAATAATCGTATTCAAATCTGTAATCAAGGTTGCATAACCTGTATTCCATAAAGAAGTGAATGAAGTATTCGAAACATCGTATCTGTCTGGCTCTGTATATTGAATTTTAGCCCAATGCTGCACAAATAGTAAAGATGAATCAAAGTTATTGGTTGAACCCCAATATAAGTCGGCTCCTTGCTTTAAAGTTCCTGTTAGCAGATAAGGTGCTAATGGTGTTTCAGTTGCATTTGGATTTTTATTAATATCATCCAATGTATCACTGCACGAGGTCAATGTCAATGCAAATAGAGTTATATATGATAGTTTTTTTAACATGATTTCGTGTTTTTAAAATTTAAGATTAACATTAAGACTGAAGTTTCTCGTTGTTGGCAAAGATAAACTCTCCAAACCTTGAGCATTTCCAGTATTGAAAGCTGTTTCAGGATCGATATTTGGTGCATCTTTGTAAATAAAGAATAAGTTACGACCAACTGCTGTAATACTTGCTCCCTCTAATCCCAGTTTTTTAGCAAATGATTTTGTAAAATTATAAGCCAGTTTAATTTCTCTCATTTTTACAAAAGTTGAGCTGTAGATATAAGCTTCGCTAATGTTGTATGAAGCTTTGTAATATTCCTGAGCACTAATAACTTGAGTATTTGGAGTTCCATTATCATATACTCCGTTAAAGATCATTCCGTCATCATACACCGTTGTTCCTGCCGGCGGAGTTCCTGTAACTAAAGTTTTTGTAGTACCATTTAAGTAGTAGCTTAATCCTCCATTTTCAGCACCACGTCCTGGAAGCGTATTAGCCAATACTCCTGTATAAGTACCCGTTCTATTTGTTCCAGAGAAAATTTCTCCTCCTACACTTGCATCAACAAGGAATGATAATTCAAGGTTTTTATAAGTCAATGTATTTGTAACACCTGCTAAATAATCTGGCGTGTAATGTCCTAAAACTTTCTTGGTCGGATCAGCTTTTGGTAAACCATTTGCTCCTACTACGATATTTCCGCTGGCATCACGCAGGTAAGCAGTTCCATAAAGTGCTCCATAAGCCTGTCCTACAGAAGCTAATACTTCAACACCTCCAGAAGAACCTATTGTATAATTTTGAATTTGTTTTGCATAATCCAAGATTTCTACTTTGCTTCTATTTCGAGAATAATTGGCACCGATATTCCATTTGAAATTTTCTGTTTGAACAGGGCTTCCATCCAATTGAATTTCTATACCGTTATTGTTTATTTTACCTGCATTGATTAACTGTGAGTTGTAACCACTTGATGCCGTTGTTTTAATCTCCAAAATCTGATCGAAACTATTTGTATTATAGTAAGCCACGTCAAAATGCAGTCTGTTTTTCCAGAAAGAAGCTTCTAAACCTACTTCGGTTGAGCGTGTTGTTTCTGGTTTCAAGTTCTCATTTAATTTCCTTTGTGATGAGGTTTGAATTGGATTTCCATCAAACGCTGTTTGGAAATTATACACTGTTGCCAATTGATAAGGATCTGCATCGTTACCAACTTCAGACCAACCACCGCGTAATTTTAAGAAATCCAGCGTATTGCTTTTGAGTTTCAAAGCTTCAGATAAAATCAAACTTCCATTAATAGAAGGATAGAAATAAGAACGATTTGAACTTGGCAATGTAGATGACCAGTCATTACGAGCTGTAAGGTTTAAATAAGCAAAGTTTTTATAGCCTAATTGTGCAGAAGCATAAGCACTATAAACTCTTAATCTTGATAAATAATTAGAAGAAGTCAATGGATCTCTAGAATTTGTTAGTGTATACAAATCAGGCACAGCCAAGCGCGGTGCTTTTTGATAATTGTTTGCGTCACTGTGGTTACGAATATTGAATCCAGCAAGAGCATCTAAACTAAAATCATCATTTAGATTTTTAGTATAAGTAAAAATCCCTTCTGTATTTTGCTCATTTACAGTGTAAGCATCTTCAGCATAAGATCCAAAAGGCGTTCCATTGGTACCATATTTAATCGTGTACTTTCTACGATCGTTATAGTAGTCAACTCCTGTACGGAATTTAAAGTTAAGTCCTTCAGCCAATTTTGCATCCAAATGCACGTCACCAATTATACGATTACGCTGCTGGCTGGTAGTATTGTAATAAGCATTCCAATACGGATTACTGTAGTAGCTGTTGTTCCAGTTAACATCTCTATTGCTTTGCAGCTCATTGATATCTACCTGACGACCAAACCAAAGGAACTGAAGCATTACGCCAGCAGCACGGTTTCCAGATGGACCACCAGGTAAAGCTGGAGCATTAGTCGTAATATAGTTACCCGTTACCCCAACTTTTATGTTTTTGGAGATTTGATAATTGGCATTGATTGTAAAGTTTGTTTTGTTTACTTCACTATTAGGCACTGTTCCCAATTGTTTTTGGTTATTTACCCCTAAACGAAAATCTGATTTTTCGTCAGATCTGGCAACAGAAATACTATTATCGTACGTAACACCAGTATTAAAAAAGTCTTTTACATTATTAGGATGTGCAACAAAAGGAACTGCTTCGCCGTTGGAGAAAAATTGAGGAATAAGACGTCCATCCATTCTTGGGCCCCAGCTTTCGTCAACACCATCATTTACACCGCCTCCTTTACCATCTACAAAACTAAATCTCCCGTTAGATCCTTGACCGAATGTATTTTGAAAACTTGGCAGTGTCGCCACTTGAGAAATCGTTATTCCAGAATTTAAAGTAATTCCCAATCCTTTTTGACTTTTTCCAGATTTAGTAGTGATCAACACAACACCATGCGCCGCACGTGATCCGTAAAGAGCTGCAGCATTCGGTCCTTTCAATACTGTTAAGGTTTCAATATCATTTGGATTCAAATCTGCAATTGCGTTTTTAAAGTCACGAGTCGCTCCTCCAACACTTCCTAACTGCGAGTTATCTACAGGAACTCCATCTACTACAAACAACGGCTGGTTATTTCCTGCAATAGAAGTTTCCCCACGAATAATAATACGTGAAGACCCCATATCCCCTTGAGAGTTGGTAATACGAACTCCTGCTAATTTTCCGCTAAGACTGTTCAAAAAGTTAGTTTCTTTTGTCTCGGCAATATCTTTATTCTTAAGTGCTTGCGTTGTATATCCTAAAGATTTCTTTTCTTTTGAGATACCAAGTGCAGTTACTACAACTTCTGATAATTGATTTTGTTCTTCAGTAAGTTCAATAACTACAGCATTTTTATCGACTACAACTTCTGCTTTTTTATAGCCTAAATAACTAACTATTAAAGTATAAGGGAATTTTTGACCCGTTTGAAAGTAAAATTTACCATCAAAATCTGTTTGAACTCCGTGTGTAGTTCCTTTTATATTAATAGAAGCACCAATAACAGGCTCCTTCGTAACAGCATCGACTACTGTTCCTTCAAGTTTGGACTGAATTAACGGTTTGGTTTCTTGAGCTTTAACTCCTACGGAAATCAAAAAAACACACAACCAGATATATCTATTTAATTTTTTTTTCATTATTTTCTTTTAGTTAATAAATAAGGCGGCTGAAAATATGATTACTCTACTTTCACTTTCCTTATAGAGAGGTACAATTTCTTTAATCTTTCCAATTTCTGTCATAACAGAAATTTTTTTATCAGCAGCACATTCGTTTTTTCATTTCTTTTTTTTTTGATTATTATTTATGGCCTATACAATATTTCAATTCTTAATTACTTTAGGAGATATGATTTAACAGAGAAATTATCTTAACCTCAATAGCTACAATACATTTTTAAACTCTACTAATTTGATAGAACAAAAGTATATTAAATATTTTAGTTCCAAAATTTTAATCTGTATTTTTGCAAAAAAAATGTTAACAAAAACGTTTTAGTAGATTTAAAACTCTAAAAATAAATGAGTTATTAAATCAATACTACTAAACATTCTGTAAGATTTTTAGTAGTATTGATTAACAAAAATTAGATTTTTATTAAGAGATTTTAAGTTTGTTTTATTCTTTAGACCTGAAAAGAAGCATTTTTTTTGACTATTTTTGTAGAAATACTATCAAATGAAGCGTTCTGGTACAGCTGATCTCCCACTACATTATGGACAAGTTCCATTATGGCTTTCCGAAAGAATGTCTAAGCTTGGTCTTGCGATTGTCGAAACTATCGCATTAGAATTTTCAACTTCCGAAGTCATAAGTAAATTAAGTAATCCATTTTGGTTTCAAAGTTTTGGCGCCGTAATGGGAATGGACTGGCACTCTTCAGGAATCACAACATCTGTATTGGGAGCACTCAAAAAATCAGTAAATCCACACTCAAAAGAACTAGGTATATACATTTGCGGAGGTAAGGGAAAAAATTCTATGCTTACGCCCCAAGAACTTTTATTTGTAGGTGAAAAAACAGGGCTTGATGGTAATAATCTTGCCAATTGCAGCAGACTTACCGCTAAGGTAGACAATACGGCTATTCAGGATGGATTCCAATTATATCAGCACAGTTTTATCGTCGATAACAAAGGGCAATGGGCTGTTATCCAGCAGGGAATGAATCCTAATTCTAAAACAGCCAGAAGATATCACTGGCATTCTCAAGATTTAAAATCTTTTGTAGAAGAGCCTCATACTTTTATTTATGGCGAAAATCAAGGCAATATCTTAAATCTTACCGCTCAGGCGGCGTCAAAATCAAGAGATGGAATTTTAGAATTATGCAAAGAATCTCCAGCAAAAATCATGAAAGAAATGCAGTATCTCTCGATGCCTGCGCACCATGATGTTAGAATGGAAGATGTAAATATGAAAAGACTGGGCGCAATGCTCTGGACAACGCATGAAAATAAACCCGAAGATTTTGAAGAGTTGCTGCTTTTAAAAGGAATGGGACCAAGAGCACTGCAATCTCTAGCTTTGGTAAGCGAGGTAATTTACGGCACTCCTACCCGATTTGAAGATCCAGCCCGCTTTTCATTTGCACACGGAGGAAAAGACGGACATCCATTTCCTGTTCCGGTCAAAATATATGACGAGACGATTGATACTTTACAAAGAGCAATCAATCGTGCTAAAATTGGTAATTCGGATAAAATTGCTGCGATTCAAAAGTTATCTGAAATATCTAGAAGAGCAGAAGAAAACTTTACACCTAATTCTAATTTTGATGCATTGATTCAAAGAGAAAGAGAGCAATCTCATTTATATGGAGGAAAAACCATTTTTGGAGACGCAAAACCTCCAAGAAAAAAACCTTCAAATCCCAACAATAATCAGCTTGAATTATTTTAAGATTTAAAAACTGAAAACTTTACGGCATAAAAAAAACCTCCAAAATCAAATGATTTTAGAGGCTTATGATTTCGTTTGCAATAATAAATATTACAAATCGTTGAATTCGTGTAAAGATTTTAACGTGCTTTCGTAAAATAAGATAGCCGCGATAAGATTTCCTTTATCAGAGTAAGGCATCATTTTTCTTTGAAACTCTACTGTAGTATCTAAGAAAGTTGTAGTACCTATTGCTTGATTATCTAATATCTTTTTGTGATCACTATCGTCTGGAATACCTAAATCCGCCATAGTAACTCCTGGTTTAGTAACCAAAGCAATGTAAGGAAGAGTTTTTACTAAAACTTTAATACGCTCAATGTACAATTCTAAAAGTTCTCCTTTTTGCATACCGCTCAATTCTTTTTGATCGTGGTATTTACGGATAATAGCTGTTGTACTAATAATACTCTTTGGAGCATTTTTTGCCTGTGCTGATATAGCACCAGTCGTCAAGCATAAAAGGAAACTTAGTAAAATAATGTTGCTTTTCATTTTTATGTAATTGGGTTGTTGATTAAAAACAAAAATATATAAATTAAGTTAAAATACAAGTTTATTATTTTCTTTTTTTTTGAAAATATTAACAATTAACGCTATACTAACCTGTAGTTCAGTTTATTAATAAGACTGAACAATTTTAGGAATATTTGCCATCTCTTCTGCCGGCTTTATTATCCTAAAACGGCCTGGATATTTGATGTAAATACTTTTTTTATTACCGTAATAATCCATAAAGTCCTCACACACAAACACTGCGTGTGCTTTTGACCATGCCACAACACCACAATATTCGCTTCCAGACTCTCTTTTTAATTTCTGAATCTGTCTGCCTACCGAAAAACCTAGATATTTATAAATTGTAGGTGTATAAACAGTTCCATCTTCTAAATCTTCCAAAGCTTTTTCAAAAGTGGATTCTTTATCGACAATCTGTTTGTATTTTGCCATAACTGCATAAGTCAGTATGGCATAATCTGTAATTTTTTCGCTGTCGCAATTGTCTTTGATGTATACAAATCCAGCAGAAATTTTAGCTGTATTTATTTCCTCATTTTTCAGATTAAATGAGGCATTATTTTTTAGTGTTATTTTTTGAAGACTATCGTTTATTTTTTCAGTTAAAAAAAGATTGTCTAGTCCATAAACATTAAGTGCTGCTTTAATAAAAGCGATTGACGAACAATTGGTGCGCTCACCTTGTTTAAAGCTTTCGAATATTTTATCTGAACTTAATTGAGAGTAAGAATTAGAGTAAGAAAACAGTAAAAATAAAAATATCGAAGTAACAGATTTCATTGTTTTTAAATTTTATAATTGTTTCCCAATTCATCACTTTTGGGAATGGACATATTTTACAAATCTATAAAAATCGGCGCATATTTGTTTTCTTCTTGTAAATTTTTATCCACAAAATGCAAAAGAAATCCAATTAGGAAAACAGCCAAATTAAAAAGTCTCAAACATAATTTGAGACTTTTTATAATTTATTTTTTTTCTTCATTATTCAACTTATCGTCAAAATCGGGTTCTTCACCTTTAAACTTATGAGTGTCAACATCATAATTTTCATCATTTGTTAAAACTTCATCATGATCTTTATATTGATGTTTTCTCATATCATTTCTATCAGTTCTATTAGCAGAATCACTATTTTTAGTGATGTTCTGATTTTGATTATTTGCTTTCATAATTTCTAAGTTTTAATTTTCACTAAATTACTTCAATACCAGCATTTAAGCTTATATAATCATTTTTAAAAGTTATAAAATACCACTTCCATAGCGGATAGTACTTTAAAAGCAAGTCACATTTGTTTTTTAATATTTCAGAGTAATTTTGTGCCCGTAATCTTTTGCCTTAAATTTGCTGCTTTAGAATTGTTTTTTAAAACGGTTTATAAAAACATTAATTCCAATTAGATCCAGTTATAAAAGAGTGAGAGTGAAAAAGAATGAAATAGAAAAAACCAGCTGGACTATTTGTGAAGAATGTCAGGGCCGTGGTAAAAAGAGCCGCAGACTGAGCAAGAAAATACGACTTCAATATCAAACTGCACTGGAGGAGTTCGAAAAATCAAATGGCGAAGGAATAGCTCCAATTCGGCCTAAAGCGCATCTTTACACATGTTTGAATTGTAACGGATCAGGATTGATTCCTTCGGCAAGTCATCCAACGGCGGATACAGAAAATTATCCTCATGTTGCAATTATTGGTGCAGGAATTGGAGGCGCAGCTTTAGCTTTGGCATGCCTTCACCGCGGTATTCCATTTACACTTTTTGAGCGTGATGTTAATTTTTCGGCTCGATCTCAAGGCTACGGACTTACACTGCAGCAAGCAAGCAAAGCGATTGAAGGACTGGGAATTTTTTCATTGGAAGAAAAGGTAATTTCTACCAGGCACCTCGTTCATACCACAGATGGAAAAGTTATTGGAGAATGGGGAATTAGAAAATGGCTGGAATCTGGAACAAAAACAACTGCCAAACGCACCAATATGCATATTGCACGACAGTCGCTTCGTTTAGCAATGTTAGAACAGCTTGGCGGAGATGAAACTGTAAAATGGGGACATCAATTAATTGATTTTAAACAAGGTGAAGATCAAAGCATCAATCTAAATTTTCACGTAAATGGAGAAACCAAAAGCTTTAATGCCGATCTTGTTGTTGGGGCTGATGGTATTCGAAGTTCTGTACGTAAATTATTAATTGACGATACTATTAGTCCGCTGCGTTATCTAGACTGTATTGTAATACTTGGAATTTGTCCTCTAAAAAATCTGGAAGGACATAATAGTCCTTTGTTAGATGCTGCGACGGTATTTCAAACGGCTAATGGCAACGAAAGAATCTATATGATGCCTTACACTTCCGACTCCATAATGTGGCAGCTCAGCTTTCCGATGTCAGAAGCAGAAGCAAAAAAATTAAGCGCTCAGGGACCAAAAGCACTAAAAGAAGAAGCATGCCGAAGAACACAATGGCACGATCCTATTCCACAGATTTTAGTCGCTACTCCTGAGGATAAGATTTCTGGATATCCTGTATATGATAGAGATTTACTTCGATCAGAATTACTGCATAATGCTGGTCCAGCAACCTTAATTGGAGACGCTGCTCATCCAATGAGTCCTTTTAAGGGACAAGGTGCCAATCAAGCTCTACTCGATGCGCTTACACTTGCCCGCGTTATTTCAAAAAAATGCAAACCATTATCGCAATGGAGAAAAAGCGGCATTCGCGAAAGCGTATTAAATGAGTTTGAAAACGAAATGTTAGAACGCAGTGCCGTAAAAGTAAAAGATTCTGCAGATGCCGCACAGTTCCTCCACTCTGAAATTGTACTTCATGAAGGTGACGAACCAAGAGGACGCTGTTTAAAAAGTAAAGAATCAAAAAAATAATAACTTAATAAAAGTTAAAAGCCCATTCCTATTCGGTTTGGGCTTTTTGTCTTACAACTTGATTGATTTTTTAGTTGATTTTAATTATTAGCAAGAGCTTTTAATGCTATATAGCGATCTATGCTTTTAAAATCATGTCCTTTAGCTCGCATTGATTTAATAAAAGATGGAGTCGTTCCTGTTGCTTTTGCCCCAACAACCTCTTCTAAGTCTAAATCTTCAAACCCAAGACTTTTATATTCTTTTATCAGTTCAGGTGTTATGTCTTGCGATTTCAAAGCAACTAAATTATCAGCAGGAATATTTTTGTAACCTGCATTTTGAAAACTCTTAATGTATTCTGGTGTAACGTTTAGCGATTTCATACTGATTAAATCACTGCTTGAAAGATTGTTGTATCCTAACTTTTTGAAAGAATCAACAAACGCCTGATCTATATTTAATGACTTAAACGTAATAATATCATCATCGTCGCTTTCGTTTTCATTGCTGCCGTCGTCAACTTTATTTTTATTGCTTTTTTTAGCAGTAGTACGGAAATCAGTGATGTATTTTGCATCAATTCCTTGTGCTTTTAATGCAATAATATTTTCTGCACTAACATCTTTATAACCTGAATTACGTATTTCTTCAATAAAAGTTTTATCTATTCCTAATGATTTAAATGGAACCAAATTATCCAAATCAATGTCTGGAATCGATTTTTTAATCGAAGTAATATAAGCTTCGCTAACATCTAAAGCCGCTAGAGGAATAACTTGATCTTTATCCAAATCTTTGAATCCATTTTTCTTAAGCATTTGAACATAAGATACTTTTACATTAATCATAAAGAAAACCAGAAAATGTTCATCTTTCTTAAGATCAACTCCCTCTTTGTTCATTGTTGTGCGGTAGTCGTTATTTGGCGCAAATTTATAGGTTCCCATTCCTCGGTCTCCTTCAAATTTTCCTGTAAAATGCATTGTTCCAGCTTCGCGTGCTATAGTAAATTCGCCCTGCTTATCTCTCGGAAGATTATTAATTTCATTTAGCTGAAAAGTAGTTGAAGAATTGTCATTTTCATCACCTTTAAAAGTAATTTCTATTGAATTACCTTTAATAACGGCAAACCAATTTCCATCTGTCTGCATTCCGTTTGGAACAACTTTGTCCTGTTTAGCTTCCCCAAGGGAATTTAGGTTTTGACTCTGCGCTGCCGGTTGATTAAAAAGGCAGGCAAAAAGCACCATTAAGGGCACTAGGAAAAAATATTTCCAAGTGGTGTGCACATTTGATTTTTTTGAGTTCATCATGATGATTCGTTTTTTTAATAATGATTGATTATAGTTGGTTGTAAGACTCAAAGGAAATTGCGGCGCCGCAACTTTTAGCAGGCTAAACTGATAACTTTCTCTCTCGACGTTATCTTGTCGCAGCATTTGATCATCGGTTAAAAATTCAAGATTGGTTTCTAATGCTTTTCGCCATTGCCAGGCAAAAGGATTAAACCATTGAAAGATCAGAACTATTTCTGCCAGCAGCAGATCGATAGTGTGTTTCTGCTCGATATGAATTTTTTCATGATCTAAAATTTGGTTGTAGGTTTCCCACTCGTATTTTTCGGGATTAATGAAAATATTATTGGCAAAAGAACAAGGTGCCTTATCACCCGTTACTTCGACAATACGAAATTTACCATCTTGGATTACTGATTTAGAGTTGGCTCTTAAGAGCAGTATAACAGCCTGCATTAAAAAATTAAATCCAAAAACCACTACACCAAACCAATATAAATAAACCAGACATTTCAGTAAGAATTCAACATTGATTACTTGTTGAGTTTCTTCTGTAAGAGTGGGCTGTTGTAATTTTTCAGTCACGACAGATGTACTTGCAGCATTGACAGCAGGAGTTGTTATTACAGTATGGGTATTTTCTGAAGGCGCTTTTCTAAAGGACAATTGATGCGGCACTGGAACCAAAGGCAGAACAAAAGCCAATACCATACAAGTCAGCAGTATGTACCTATTTAAATGAAAAAAGGTTTCTTTTTGCAGCAGCAGTTTATAAAATATAAAGCAGGCTGAAAGAATAAGGGCTGTGTATAGAATGTACGGTATCATATCTTTTCTTTTTTGATTATGCTGACAATTTCGTCCAGTTCCTTTTCTGAAAGCTTTTGTTCTTTGGCAAAAAAGGCAAGCATTCTTGGATAAGAGTTGTCAAAATACTGACTTACAATATCCTTCAAAGCAAATTGCTGATATTCTTCCTTACTGATAACAGGAAAAAAGCAATGCATATTTCCAGCAGTTTCATAATTCAAAAATCCTTTCTCAGCAAGGATCTTTACAATTGTTGCAACACTATTGTAATGTGGTTTTGGATCTGGCAGCAACGGAATTATATCTCTTATAAAAGCTTTTTCTAAATCCCAAAAAACCTGCATGATCTGTTCTTCTCTCTTCGCTAATTTTATCATGGTTAAATATTTTGATGCAAGATACTACTAATTAATTAGTAGACAAACTAATTTGTTAGTTTTTTAACTAATGACTTAGTATTCAAACCTAAAACTAAGAAAAACCTTTAAAATAACTTTAAAAAAAACAACAGTAATATTTTAATTTTCAATGATATAAAGCAAAAAAAAGCCAAACTGATTAAGTTTAGCTTTTTTTATCTTTCATTTAAAATCTTTGTTGAAATTTACTTCTTTACAAAATCTATATCGCTCAATGTTTTCATAAATGCAATAAGATTCATTTTTTCTTCCTCTGTGAGAGGGATTCTTTTATCATTATTTTTAAAAATCGGATCGAGATTTTCCGCGTCTAAAACACCATTATCAAAATAATCTAAAACCGATTTTAAAGTTGAAAACTGCCCGAAACTTCCATATGGAGCCGTATACTCAATATTTCGTAATGTCGGTACACGAAAACTCATTAAATCGCCTGTAATACCGGTAACTCTTGCACGACCAGCTTCATTAGAATTATTATTTATTGGAAAACCGATATTTCTAAAGGTCTGGTCTGTAAATAATTCTGAACTATGACAGCTCGCGCATTTCTGCTGAAAAGTTTGATAACCCTGCAATTCACTTTCTGTAAAGGAAGCTACGTTTCGTTTTACTTTATCGTATTTACTATTGGCTGAAATTAATGTATACTCAAACTGCGCAATACTTTTAAAGATTCTTTCTGGTGTAATATTCTCATCTCCAAATGCTTTTCTGAATAAATCCTTGTAAACTGCATCATCTTTGATTTTACCAATAACTTCCAAAATAGAAGAATCCATTTCTTCGTGAGTTATAATAGGAACCAACGGCTGATCTTCCAATTGGATCTTACTTCCATCCCAATTGTAAAATTTCATAAATGCCAAATTTTGAATGGATGGCGTATTACGAAGCCCGATTCTGCCTTCAATTCCAACCGCTTGCGCATGCTGGTCTGCAAAAGCATTTGCCTGAATATGACAGCTTGCGCATGAAATGGTATTATCTGCACTTAATCTCTTTTCAGAAAAAAGCGTCTCACCCAACTCCACGCCGTATTTAGTCGGCTTGTTTTGACTTACAAATGCATTTAACTCTGGAAATCCAGCAGGAGTATTCAATGAAATTTCGGGATTTTCAATAGAAATCATATCAGAATCATCGCTGTTACAAGATGTAAATAGCAACAAAAGCAATAGGAAACCAGCTATTTTTTTCATTTTTAATAATTTAAAACAGAACCGCCTATTCTTTAAATTTAGACAGTTCTGAAAATATGATTTTAGTTTTCTACAGCTGTAACAGAAAACATTCCTGTAATATCGCTTGAACCATTCCCCCCAAAATTATCAACAAATTTTACCATTTGAGCAGCTGTATGAACGTTTGGAGTTGCGTTGTCGTTATTCCCTGTTCCTGTCGACAGCGTGATTGTGTTTGTTTTTCCGCTTAACATTTTATCAAAATCTGCTTGAATTTTGATTTTAGGAGCTTTACTTCCCACAACTGCGTTTACTGTCAGGTTCAAAGTCACATCTCTATAAGCATTAACACCTTGTGTATAATTTGGAGCATCCCCTTTAACTGTGCTTCCGGTATGAATAGACATTGTTTTATTATCAGTATCATAAAAGCCTTCTACTTTTGTAAAACGGTAGCCGCTTCCCCATTCCCACATCATTGCTGTATCGTTAGCGCCGGCTGCCGCATAAAAATTTGGAAATCTCACCTGATCTAAAGTATTTTGTTCTGGTTTAATACCTAAACCAAACTTAATCTGCTTGTAAGATGCAGCAGGAACATTACTCAAAACATAACTTAATGAAGCCGTTTTTGACTGGTCAATAACTGTCGCTCCTTTATCCAAATCGTTTACATTGTATGGAACTTCATCTCCATTATCTTTTACAAGACGGATATTGCTGATTACATATTTTAATTCTGAAAAATGATGTACCTGCCCTGCTGCAGAAGTATTTGTCGTTGCAGATGTTGAAGCTGCATTTCCTAATACAATAGTTGTGTTTTTGAAAGTATTATTGAATTCCAATGTCACATTATTCGCAACAGCATTGTCTTCATCGCTAGAACACGATATGAATGTCAAAGAGGAAATTGATAGTAATAAGTATTTTTTTAAATTTTGCATTTCTTTTATTTTAATTTTTGTAATTCTATTTATTAATTAAACCGAGATAATCAATTCTAAAATAGGCGGCGGTACAAAAATTTCCAGATAGGGTTCTATCAATTCGAATTCTCTATAAATTACTGCTTTAGTAACTTTTATATTTTTTACAATTGGAATTTCAAATTCAAAATTAGAATTTAAATAAATGTCGATTTTCTTGCCGATGCTGGTAAGTTCCAAATCGGTGTTATCTGATTTTTCTAGTTCTTTCTTTAAATGACATTTACCATGACACTGCAGTTCTGGCTTAGTTTTATTGACACAAAACTCTTTTTCTATAGTATTCTGATTGAGTTTAAAGTGTACAATAATCAATGCGTGCTGGAAAGAAACTAGCAGAAACAGCATTGTCATTGTGAAACTAAAAACTTTTTTCATTTTACTAGAAATTGAATTTTAAAGAGGTAAAAATATTACGTCCCATTCTCGGGATATTTCCCCAGTCGGCGTAAGTGCTGTAATATTCATTTAAAATATTCTCTGCTCCAACCTGCACAACGGTCTTTACTTTATTGATTTTAAAAGAATAATCGGCAGAAATATTCCAGATGGTGTAAGCAGATGTTAAATCTTCTCCATATTCTGGACTGTAATTAATCTGCTCAAAATCTCCATTTACAGAAGTTTGGATTCCGAAATTTTGATGCATAAAATGAAGCGAAGTCTGATAACTCAACGGACGAATAAAAGGCAGATTTCCTCCTTTATCATCCATTCCGCGTGCATAAGTCAGTGTTCCATTCCAATGTAAATGCTCTAAAATATCGTAACTGGCATTCATAGACATATTTAACAGCGTTGCGTAATCTAATGAAGTATAACCTTTTACCCCAACCGATTGATAATTCATAGGACTTCCCATGCTTAAAATCCTTCCAATGATGTAATTCTCGATGTAGAAGTAATTTATTTTTCCCTGAATGCTTAATCTTTCGTTTTTAAAACCTGCACTTGCATTTCCTTCGTACGAAATTTCATTTTTCAAATTAGGATTTCCGATATAATCGTAACGATCAAAACTATTGTAGATATAGTAACCGTAACCCTCAGAAACAGAAGGCGCTCGATGTCCGTAACCGGTTCCAACAGAAAAATTAAATTGATCAATATTGAGATTATAACCTGCATGTAAGCTTGGCAGGAATCTCGTTTTTTCCTGAGGCGCTCCAGGATGAAAAATCCAGTTGAACTCTATATATTTGGAATAGTTGTAATTTACGCCCAAAGAACCTCCAAGATTTACCTGGCTTTTCTCTGATATATCCCAAGAATTATTCATCGAAAGTCCTGCATAGCGCGTCGTTACCCACGGCCAGCTGTACGCAAACATGGTTCTTTCGCTTCGATCCTGCGGATACATTCTCATTTCTGCAATCGATAGATTATCGTAAGCATTCAACTGTATTTCAGACGAATAATTATCTTTTTTTGCGTTTGCTTTAGAAACCAAACCATAAGTAGTGCTCCAGCCTGGCATGTCCATATGCACTAAATTTTCAGGACGAGTCGTATCATCCATATAATGCTCAATCGCGTTGAAATAGATTTTTGTATCGACTACTTTTATTAATCCATCCTCAAATAATTGTTTATAAGATGCTGATGTAATAAGCGCACGCGAAAGTGATAAATCCATTGGAAGAGCGGGATATCCCACATCTTTGGCCATATCAAAAATTGCATCCAGTCTTACTGCCGATAAATCACTTGTTTTATAGGCAAAACCTAATGAAGTGTTGAATTTTTTATATTGCGAATGTTTGACTTCATTATTGTTTCCATCATAATAATCAGCAGCTTTTCGATAAGAAACACTTCCCTCGGCTACAAATTTTTCGCCCGAATATGACACATTTCCTAAATTGAAAAATTGCTTATTATTAAATTCAAATCCGCTTTGGTATGTTCCATTCCAATTTTTGGCAAGACCAAATGGCGTGCTTTTTCTTTTTAAATCTATACTTCCCGCAACAGTTGCACCGTGAAGACCACCTTCCTGACCTGATTTTATATCAATTGTAGAGAGATTATTACTTTCTACATAAGACGTAATCGGATCCATTTTATCGGTACAGGCTCCAAAAACATGCATTCCGTCAATGGTCACTGTAGAACGTTCGGAACTCATATTATTCAGAAGCGGTTCCCATGCATAAGCACCTCTTTTTATAAAACTGATATTTTCAGATGATGATAAAAATTCATCGACAGAAACTGCCATTTTCATTTCGGTCTCGATTTTCTTTTTTGCTGCGCTTTTTATTTTTACTTCTTCTAAGTTTTTAATGCTGTCGTGATGAACATGTGTATTTTGAGCATTTACAGACAATCCCAAAAAAAGTAACATTATTATATATTTCATGTTTTTTAGAATAATGTATCAATATAAAGTTCACTTTTTACACCTTCAACTCCAGGCGTAAAATCTGTTGGAACCACAGTTCCTTTTAAGATCAACCCATTTTGATTCATCATTATTAAATTCAAAGTCCAGTTTCCTGTCATCGTATAATTGACAACTCCGTGATATAAACCGTCATTTTGCTGTGTCAAATCCTGATTATTGGGCGAAGAATGATTTCCCATTGAAGGCTCTGGCATTCTTGGATCTAATTTTAAAGTATAACCACTCACTTCTGAATACGAAAATTGCGAAGGATCTGGAAAAGTTCCAGCTGCATTAACTGGTTTATTATATTTATAAATGCCTGCTACTAATTTGTTTTCAGAAACAGTAGGTTTTTGAGGAGCGACCAATGCAATTACATATTGTTCATCGTCTTTCCCTGTAAACGTTGTCATATTCAGGTTTTTATTGCTTTGCTTTGCCACCGAAATATCTTTACTTAATTCATATTTCTGGTTGTCAGCAGTAAAACTCACATATAATTTCCAGCTGTCTGCTGTATCACTTTCGCTTGTAAAAACAGAATATCCGGCGAAATATTTATTTACGTTATCGTATTGCAGCTTATACTCATGCGGACATGAAGTTCTACCTCCATCGGTGCTGCTTTTAATTGGTAAAAAAGTAACTTCAGATGTGCTTACATTTTGGTTCGTCTGCGTATTTGTGATTTTTAAATGAAGCTCATTATAACCCTTATAAAATGCTCCGTTTAGCGCTTCAATACTTATTTTAAAAGTACCGCTGGTAAAAGAAACCGCTTCTTTAAACTCATAATTTTCTGGAACTTGAGAGCCCATTTCTGCTTCGTAATCTGTTTTGTCAATTGTGCAGGAAGTTAGTACACCTAATAGTGCAAGAACTAAAATTTTAAAAGATTTCATTGATATGAATGTTAGAAAAACTGTGTAAAATACAGCACAATGCAGTGAGATTTTTGCAAATCCAAAAAAGCGAAAGTGCCGTAAAATTTGATTTTTTTAATTGAAATAGAACATATAAATGTATTTTTCAATTATTGAAGTAAGATCAATTATTTCTGCAGTAAGAAAACCTGTCAAACAAATTGCTCGATAGGAGAAATTTATCTGTTATAATAAATTCATTTCAAAATGAAATATATCACACATTCTTGTATATCATTAAGCATAAATAATAATATAGTTTAAAAACAAAATAAACGGAAATATTGATCTGTATAAAACTAGACCGGAGGGTGAAAAGTAAGATTAGAAGCCGAGATTGGTTTCTTTTCAAATAAAGTAGATGTATTCTTTTTTGATTCCGTTACAGGAATGTTTTCAAAGCTGACTTCGGCAGCGCTTTGTATATAAACAAGCTCTAATTTATCTTTTAGGCTGTCCTGCATTTTTTTTTCGTTATCAGAATATTTTTTGATGCTTTTTTGAAGTTCGCATCGTCCGTTACAACTATTAAATGCTAATTTACGCTGTACACAAATGGTTTGGGCTATTTCTTTCTGATTGATTTTGAATGAAGCGTACACAAACAAGCTGCCAAATGATGGAGATAAAATTAAAATAGAAAGTGCTATGATGATTAATCTTTTCAACTGCTTGCTGCTTTTTGAGCAAAAGTACGTACAATTTTGTATTTATTTTAACGAAAGCTAACTTTTTTATATCAATAAAAGACAAATTTATCTTATTGTAAATTTAAACCGCAAGATGATAATTTGACAACAATTTAAAATTATTATATAACAAATTGAGAGAGAGAGTATTTAATTTTGACATTACTTAACTTAACACCCTCACAGTCATGGAAACTTCAAAAAACACTATAAAAAAAGAGCAGTCAACTTGCAGCACATTTTTGTGCATGGGAGAAAATGATGAATTGATATTTTTACGCTCATACAAGGGAGACTGGGGTCACTGGGACGACAAAATTGAAACTCCTGTATCTGACCGGGATTCAAATGAAAATATACAGCAGATTATGTAATCTACATATTCCTGCTTGTGGAAAAGTAATCTAGAAATTATTTTAGATTACTTTTTTATTTTAGATTGCTTTCCTCACAACTAAAAAGATGTCGGAAACCTTCCGCATGAAGACTTGCTATTACTTCTTTTAAACCTTTTTGGATATTGGATGTAATAGATCTGAGCACATGTTTTAAATCGTTAAAATTATTTGGTTTAACAAAATAGCAGATAGCTCCTAAGCTTGTTGCTGTGTCCAAATCATTTTTGTGTGATGATGTTGAAATCATAATCACAGGGATATCTTTATAACGTTCGTGTTGTTTCAAATACTTGAGACAATCCCATCCGTTCATTATTGGCATATTCAAATCCAAAAAAATAATATCTGGAAGATCTTCTTTCAACTCATTTAGTTTTTTGATAGCTTCATTCCCATTTATTGCCGTATAACAAATTATGCTTTCGTCAACATCAGCTAATGCTTCACAAAACATTTCTGTGTCGTCCATATCATCATCTGCCAGCAATATTGTCTTTTTTTCCATAATTAAATATCATTTACATGCTGCTCCAATGGCAGCGTTATAATAAATACAGCTTCTTTGTCTGGAATTCCAAAAGCGGCAATGGTTCCACCGTGGCGCTCAGCAATTTTTTTACAAAGTGACAATCCTAATCCTGTTCCTTCATAACGATCTTTAGAATTCAAGCGTGTAAATGTTTCAAAAATTTGTCCAGCCTGATCGTTATCAAATCCAATTCCTTTATCTTTTAAAGTAATTACAGCGGCATTTTTTCCTTTATAAATACTTTTTTCTGACGTAATTGTTATTTCTGGAGTGGTACCTTCCTTTGCAAATTTAATAGAATTATTGATCAGATTGTAAAATAACTGATAAAGTAGTACCGAAGCACCTTCTAATACTGGAAGATTTTGGCTGTAAATTTTTCCGCCGGTCTTCTGCAAAGAAACTTCCAGATCGATTTCTATACTTTTTATAATTTCATTTAAATCTACTAAAGTAGTATTCTGTGAATCTGAATTAATTTTAGAGTATGAAAGTACGCCGTCAATCATATTAAACATACGATCTGCTGCTACGTGAATCCTGTCGATATACCTTGAAGTAGAATCGTCTAATTTTCCCTGCAGATGATCTTCAAGGCGACTAACAAAAGTTTTTATTTTTCTGACCGGTTCCTTTAAATCGTGCGATGCAACGTGGGCAAATTGTTGTAAGTCATCATTGGAACGCTGCAATTCTTTGGTTCGCTCCGCTACCAGAATTTCTAATTCTTCTCTAATTGCTTTTTGTTCATGAATATCTGTACAGGTTCCAAACCACTTGGTGATAGCTCCAGTTTTGTCTCTTATGGGTACAGCTTTACTTAAAAACCAGCGATATTCTCCAGTTTTTCCATTTCTTAAACGGAATTCCAACTGATAAGAAACACCTGTTTTAACACATTCGTACCATTTTTCTAAAACAAGCGGTCCGTCATCGGGATGCATTTTAGGAAACCAGCTTGTATCACCATATTTATCATCATCAACACCCGTATATTCGTACCAGCGTCTGTTGTAATAATCTACATAACCATCTGGCTTTCCGGTCCAGATAATTTGAGGAACCAGATCTGCGAGCTGTCTAAATTTCTCTTCGCTGTCTTTAATAACCTGCTGCATTTGCTTTTGCGAAGTAATATCGCTCGCTGCACCAAACCACTCAATGATATTATTTTGAGCATCTAATATAGGCACTAATCTCGAAAATGTCCAGCCGACAGTGCCGTCTTTATGCGTCGTTTTATGTTCTAATTCAAATATATTTTTGTCTGCTATAGATTTTGCAATAAGACCGATTACTTTTTCGCGGTCATTTTGATGAAAAAATTTATCTAACCAATGGACTACAGTCTCTTCACTATCTGAAAACGAACCTATACCGTGTATGCTTCTCATTACTTTCCAATCGGCATCTATGCGGTACACAACATCTGAAGAGGCATTTACCAAAGCACGAAAACGGCTTTCACTCTCCTGCATTTTTTGTCTGGCAACTACCTGCTGCGTAACATCTACCGCAACTTGAATCATTCCAGTTATTTTTCCTTCTTCGATTAAAGGACGATATGCCAGATTATAATAGTAATCTACCATAGTTCCTGTTCTATTATGAGGAACAAGTACTTCAGCTTGGTCAAACGCTATTCCTTTATAATAAACATTTTGTACCTGCTCCCACACGTACTGTCCTTCCAATTCTGGAAGAACATCTATTAATGGCATCCCTATAATTTCGTCACCGCGGCCAATTAATTGAAGCATATGTTTATTAATCTGTTCTATAACAAGGTTATCTCCTTTTAAAACTAAGGTTGCAGCCGGAGTCTGATTAATCATAGATTTTAATCTGCTTTCGCTGACTTCCAGTTTTTTTCTAGCTAAAACGCGATCTGTTACATCCACTGCGACATGCAAAACTGATGAATTATCATCTGTATCTTTTATGCAGTCGTAAGAAAAATTAAAATAACGACGCTGCAGTTTTCCATCAATTACCAAGTCTACAGGCTGTTCATCTCCTCTAAACGGAATACCTGTTTTTTGTACATCAATAACAACTTGAAGCGCAGGCTGTCCTGAAAGTTCTGGCAGGGCATCAATCATTCTTTTTCCAAGAGCTTCGTCTGCACTGCTTTTGTTCATAAACTTAAGCATCGGCTGATTGATCGTTTCAATAATAACGTCTTCGCCTCTTGAAAGCAACATTGCTATAGGTGACTGCTCAATCATATTGCGGAAACGACTTTCACTTTGCTGTAGTTTTTCTTCTGCCAGCTTTATTTCTGTAATATCTCGAGTTGTTCCAGCAATGGCCTCAACTTCTCCTTTTTCATTAAAAACAGGTGCAAAAATGTAATCGTATACACGTTTCCCTAATTCTGCATGCGGAAAAGAAACTGTCCCGCGAATGGATTTTTTTTCAGCTGCTACAAAATCAATTTCTCTTTCATGCATCAAAGCATGCCATTCTTCATAACCATTCTCGCGCAAGCCACGGCCGATAGCATCGTCAGCAGACTTACCCCACATGGTCAATAAAGCTTTGTTGGCATACGTAAATTTATAATCCAGATCGAATACATAAACCAGATCGGGAGTTGTATTTATAACAGAATCGTAAAGTCTCTTTTGTTTTTCTGCAACTACAAGTGCATTATTTAAAGCATTTTCTGCTTGTTTTTTTTCTGTGATATCTTCTTTAGTAACTACTAAAAGTTCGTCTTGCTTTACAGCAGTAAATCGGAACCAGTGTTTACTTGCAATTCCTTCATACCATTGTTCAAAGTTAGCGGTTACCCCTGTTTCGGCAGTTATAATAAATTGTTCCAGAATATTAGTTTCCTTTAGATTAGGAAAAACCTCACTGTATTTTCTTCCCTGATAAGTGACATTGTCAATCCAGTCGAGCATGTAAGTATTGAGCAGTAAAACTAAAAAATCTTCTACTTTCCCTTTGTCATTATATATGGGCTTCATAACTACAATACCATTCGGCACAGAGTTAAAAACGGTTTGAAAGAGCCCTAAATTATTGATTAACTCCATTTTAATGCGTAACGTCTAGACTTTTAGTTTGTAAGTTTTTTTAATTGTCATTTTTAGCTTTACTGCTGTTAATCGGTTATTTTGCATTATTTGGCTGGGAATAAAATTAAGAAGTAACTAAGACAATTCACTGAAAGTGATAACCCTAAAATGCTGTTGTAAAAGTTTCTTAACCAAATATAATAAAAAAGACCTGTTTTATACACATAATTTACTAAATAAAATACTTCTATACTATTAAGATATTCTTCAAACAATTTTTTAATATACTTGGTTTTATCAGTATAAATTAAAATACTATGATTGTTTTTAGAAACGAAAATAGATTCTTTTTTGAAAAGGATCAACATTCTTAATTAAGTATATTTGAATACAAAGTAAAATCCAGAAAAGCTTTATAAAATGAGTAAAATCAGCACTTATTCACTCGAACATCACAAAAGTTTGTTTACAGATGAAATCAATACAAAAGACTATTTCTATGTGCAGATTCAAGATCATCCTTATATAGAAGTTCCTTATCGTGCAGAAAGTTACGCAATTGAATTTCTAAAAAAAGGAAGTATTATAATGCAGACGCGGTTGGATAAAATCGTTATAGAAGCTCCTGCAATACTTGCGATTGGCCCTAATGTTATTAGAAGTTTTACCAAAAACAGCGAAGAGATTTTAATGGATATTATCTTTTTTAAACCTGAGTTTTTTCTCAAAAGCCAGAGTAATATCTTTTTTCTTTCTCAATTTGATTTTTTCGAAAACAGCGATATGCACGTATTTTCTTTGGAGAAAAAGACAAAACCAAAATTCGAAAAACTTTTCAATTTAATTGAAGAAACCATCAGCATAGAACATTTTCATCAATCTTCTATTTTGAGAAGTTATTTGTACATTTTAATTTTTGAGCTGGACGCCATAAAAAATGCTTTTTCAAATAAAGAAATCCAAAATCCTTTGTTCGAAAAGTTTAAAGAGATTGTAGAGAAAGATTTTATAAAACATCGATCGCCGGCATATTATGCAGATCATTTGAATGTGACCCGAAAATACCTTTCTGAAGTTATTAAAAACAACAGCGGCAAAACCACACGCGAATGGATTGATACTATGGTAATTTTAGAAGCTAAAGTTTTACTTCACAACAAATCATTAACGATCAACCAGATAAGCAATACTTTGAACTTTTCCAATCAATCTGTTTTTGGAAAATTTTTTAAAACTCAAACTGGAATTTCGCCATTAGAATACCGAATAAACAATTAACACAACCGACTTTCTGACCAACATTTCAGACTTTTAGACCTTTATTTATAAAACAAATTACAGCACTTTTGCTCAATAATAATTCAGTTTATAAATAAAAGAAATCATGACAAAAAAAGCGCAATTTGTAGTTATAATAATGGAAACGGCTTCTTGGATGGAAAGCCAGGCTCAAAAATTTTATGCCGATTTATTTCCATCATCTGAAGAAGGCGAAAAATACGCTGCTAAAAACCTTTCCATTTCAGAACTTTTTAAAGTTCAAAATGATTTTAATATTGAAGTTTTAATGGTTTATGAAAATGAAAATCCATCGTCTTTCATACAATTAAATTCCTCAAGGATTTTTAATGAAAATATAGAAGCAGAAAAACCAATTTGTGTGGAATTCATTATTTATTCTAATGCAGAAGAAATTCTAGTACTTATCGATCGTGCAGAAGTGATTGCCAAACAAAGAAAAAACGATTTAATCTGGATTAAACTTTTTGAATTTGATAGTATTCTAAAAGAAACTTTAGAATCGAACGGCTACGAAAAATTTGATTTTGAGGAAACCATCTCAAATGAAACCAACTCCAAACAAATCTATTTTAAAAAAAATATATAATTAAGACATCCAAATTAAAGACTTCAAAATCAAACCTTTGAACCTCTGCCCCTCTGCCCCTTTGAACCTTAAAAAAAAACTCATCTATCCATCCACTGCTTAAAAAAAGGTGTTTTTTCCCTGCTGATAATTACTTCGCGTTCAGGATCTAATTTCAGTTGAATTTTGAGTTTTGAATTGAAATAATTTGCAATAGAATAAATACTTTCGGCACGAATAAAAACTTTTCTGTTAGCCCTAAAAAAGATATTTGGATCTAATTCATGTTCCAATTCTTCCATGGTCTGCGGAATAGCAATTACTACACCTGATTTTAAAAACAAATTACTCGTTTTAAACTCAGAATACACAAAATCAATATCCGAAACATCTACGCTTTTATAGCCGTCACGATAAGTAACCAAAAAGCGCAATCTGTATTTAGGTTTGTGAATCAGCTCTTTTATGATTCCGGCAATATTTGGAACGCCAATTTCTTTTCGGGCTAAAGATTTGAATTGGCTTAAAGCATATTCCAGTTCGCTTTTCTCAATTGGTTTCATCAAATAATCGATGCTGTTGACTTTAAAAGCGCGAATGGCATATTCATCATAAGCCGTAGTAAAAATGACTGGACAAGTTATGTTGATTTCTTCAAAAATAGAAAAGCTTAGCCCGTCTGCCAATCGAATATCCATTGTGATAATATCCGGAGCAGGATTTGAGCTGAGCCACGCCACCGTATCAACAACCGTATCGATAATACCCAGAATTTCGCAATTGGGTTCCAGTTCTTCGAGCAGTCTTTTTAAGCGGCTGGCGTTTATACTTTCATCTTCTACAATTAAAATCTTCATATTCGTATTCCTTCTTCTAAATTAATGGCAGACGCGCATAATAATTTCCGTTAGATTCACAAAAATCCGGCATTTGGTCAAATAATATTTTGTACCGAAACTCTATGTTTTTATTCCCAATTTTGGTAGAAGCCAGACTTTTTCCAGCAGTTCGCTGTAAGTTATTTTGAACAATAATATTTTTCAGATCCGAATAGACCAAAATTTTAAGCGGACAGGATAAAGTCGCCATATTGTGTTTTACAGCATTTTCAACCAATAACTGTAAAGTCAAAGGCGGTAAATGAAGTCCCATACAAGACTGGTCTACCTGAATTTTTAAATCGATTTTTTCACCAAGCCTTTTCTTTAAAAGATAAAAATAAGCGTTTAAAAATGCTATTTCTTCTTGTACACTAATGGTATCTTTATTCAAATTAGAAATCATGTAACGATACACTCTTGTGATATTTTCTAAAAAAGAAGCCGCTTCGTCTTGATTTTCATAAATTAATTCCGTCAGCGTGCTGAAATTATTGAAAATAAAATGCGGATCTAACTGCAGTTTTAAAGATTCTAATTCAGATCTCGTAACCGCTTCCTGCAATTCTGATGCTTTGATTTTTAATTCGGCTGTTTCTTCAGAATTCAAACGCCATCTGTTCAGCAAAAATGTTCCGGTATGAATGGCGCTTATAAATAGGGAAATAATAGCGGCCATGATTTTAGACTGCCAAATAATTACCAATTCATTTTCTTCAAAATCTATTCGCGGATATAAATAATCCCATAAACAGAAGAAAAAATAGTTTAGAAGAATATTCCCGGCGATTAAGCATATAAACTGCGCGATCGCCCTAAAAGCCGGGTTTTGGTCCCAGCGTATGTAATAATTTAATCTTCTGCCGACAAAAAGCGTAAGCTCCGTAAGTATGGTACAATACAGCAGAATGACGAAAATATCAAAAGTCTGATCTAAATTTAGCAGACCTTGATCTTCAAAATTTCTGTATGGATTTAAAAAGTAATAGGAAGACAAATACACTAAAAAAACAGCTGGAATTACTATAATTCTGTAGTATTTATAGAAAAAATTCTTTCCTGATTTTTTATTTTGTTTTTGTCTTCCCATTAAATAATAACTTTTCAAACAGAAATGCTCTTAATGGCATTAGTGCGCCACTAAAACATTCTCATTTACAGTATCAGCTTTGATTGTTTGAACTGCTTTCTTTTCGCGCATAACACCCCATTTTAAACAAGTTGCTCCCCACGAAAATCCCGCGCCAAAAGTAGTAATCAATAAATTCTGACCTGGTTTAAAGTCTTCTTTAAAGTCCCATAAACACAACGGAACTGTTGCCGATGTTGTGTTTCCGTAACGATCAATATTGACTTTTACCTTTTCAGAATCGATATTCAGGCTTTCGCTTACTGCGTTTATAATTCTTAAGTTCGCTTGATGTGGAATTACCCAGTCAATTTGTGCAGCGTGTAATTCATTTTTAGCCAAAGCATCTTGTGAAACCTGACTCATAGAAGCAACAGCTTTCTTAAATACAAAAGCACCTTCCTGCTTCAAATAATTAGTTCTGTGTAAAAGGCTCTGCATAGAAGTTGGATTTCTAGATCCTCCTGAAGGGACTAACAATGAAGAGGTTCCGCTTCCGTCAGTCTTCAAAATAGTTTTCATTAATCCGTTATCCGATTCTGTTTTTTCTAACAAAACTGCTCCTGCTCCATCACCAAAAAGAATACACGTATTTCTGTCTTCATAATCAACGATCGAGCTCATTTTATCTGCTCCAACGACAATTATTTTAGAGTAACGTCCGCTTTCGATCATATTTGCTCCCATTTCCAGCGCATATAAAAAACCGCTGCAGGCCGCATTCATGTCAAATCCGAAAGCATTGGCCAGACCGCTTTTTTCGCACACAATACTAGCAGTTGGTGCCAGAATATGATCAGGAGTTGCCGTTGCTACAAGCAAAGCTTCAACCTCCAGACGGTCTACATCATAATTTTCGAAAAGGTTCTCAATTGCAGCACTGGCAAGGTCTGAGGTTGCCGTATTACAATCTGCAATTCTACGTTCTTTTATTCCAGTACGTTTTTCGATCCATTCTTCGGATGTATCAACGGTTTCTGAAATTTTTTTATTGGTTAGGATTGATGATGGTACAAAACCACCTATAGCTGTTATAACTGCATTCATTTGTTTGGAATTTTTAACGGGTACAAAAATAACACTAATAATTCGGAAACGATAATAATGGGATGTCTAATCCTGCTGCCATTATTCTGGTTTTACTTTTATGAACCAGAGAATCCCAAAAACCATATTTTTGGGGCACCATAACTAAAATATCAGCTTCGTAACTTTTAATTTCTTTCTTTATCTCATTAATCACAGCATTTGAGCGTACTGTTTTATAGAGATATTTCACTTCTTCAAACTCTTTTTCGATTGTTGAGTTTAATAAAATTTTATTCTGTTCTTCTTTAAGTGCATCTAATTTCTCGTCGACACTGAAAAATTCAATTTCAGCCCCAAGATTTCCAATTACTCTTTTCATCCAGCTGAATTTTTTTATAGCCGAAAAACCTAATGCATCGCACGCGTAAAGTACCTTTTGTACATTTTCAAAGCGGGCTTTTTCTGGAACTGCTAAAACCGGAATATTCAAATTCTTAATAACTGTTGTTGTGGTATTTCCCAGTAATTCCTGTTCAAAAGAGCGTTCTGCCATTCCCATTACTACTAAACTGGCATCAGTTTGAGAAATTATAGACGGAAGTTCGTCTTCTAAAAAAGAGAAATTACAGATGGAATTTACCTCGATTTTAAAAAGGTCAGCAAGTTCTTTTCCTAAAGTTTCAAGTCTCGAAGCTGCTTTTTCAATTTGTTTCTGCATGGCGTCTGCAGTTATGTGAGAGTTAGCACTGTGAACGCTCAAGGAAAACGAGTTAAATAAAACTAATTTTGCCCCAGTAACTTTTGCAAGTCCCGCGGCGTAGTTAACTGCGTTGTTTGCTATAGCAGAAAAGTTAGTCGCAGCTATTATAGTAAGTGGTGGAATCATAAAATTGGATTAAAGTATTTGTTATACAAAATTGCCCAATTAAACGCCTCGCTATTTTTTTTACTCACCGAAGAATCATTTTTTAATACCCAACCGTAAATTTTCGTTTCTGAAAATATGGGTTTCAAATGTTATAAGCGTATATTATCTATTTGTTCTTAAAACTAAAAACAAACTGATCCCCTCATAATCAGCGCAAGTAATAAAACCTACATTTTATGCTTAAATGCCAAACATTTTGGTGATATCTTCCGCCCTTCACCTATTTTATTTTACTTCGCCATTAATCCCAAACACACAGCAAATTCAGTAATTATAAATTATTTTTATAAATACTAAGAATTATTAATTTGATTAATAATCGCCTTCCCTATACCTTTGTCTCATCAAAATCAAAGAAATGATTTGAACATCTTAAAAAATAATTTGAACATCTTAAAAAATAACTTAAAAAATAGAAATCATGAAATTTACTAGAAGAGCAAACGCAAACTGGAAAGGTACAGGAATGGAAGGAAAAGGAACCATTAGTACACAAAGCACAACTTTAGATAATGCACAATTATCATTTAAAACTCGTTTTGAGCAAGGTGTGGGAACAAATCCTGAAGAATTAATCGCAGCGGCGCATTCAGGCTGTTTTACCATGCAATTAAGCTTTTTATTGTCTGAAGCGGGTTTTGTTCCAGAAGATTTAGACACAACGGCAAAAGTAACTTTTGAAGATGGGACTATTACTTTAATTCAGTTAGAACTTACTGGAAAAGTACCTGGAATTTCTGCAGAAGAATTTCAGCAAACCGCTCAAAAAGCCAAAGAAATTTGTCCTATTTCTAAGTTACTGAATACTGAAATTACTTTAACTGTTACGCTTAATTAAATTCCAAATTAAATTGCTTCGCCTATTCGCTATCGCTCGGACCCAAATTCCAAATCTTTGAGGAGTCTCTTCCGAAGATTTCTCCTTCGTCGAAATGACAAAAATGCGAAAAATTTTAATTAATCTAAAATCTATAATAAAATGAAAACTTTAAATATAAAACAAAAAATGAATCGCTCTTTAGCATTCGCAGCATTGATCTTTAGCTTATTATTGGCAGCAACAAACGTAAACGCACAAAAAGCAGCAACTCCACAAATTAAAAATGTCGTATTGGTTCACGGTGCATTTGCAGATGGTTCTGGATGGCAGGGGTTATACAAAGTTTTGACTAAAAAAGGATATAATGTAACGATTGTTCAGAATCCGTTGAGTTCTTTGGAGGATGATGTTAATGCTACAAACTTGGCTTTAGACAAACAAGACGGACCGACAATTTTGGTGGGACATTCTTGGGGTGGAACTGTAATTACAGAAGCTGGAAATCACCCGAAAGCAGCAGCTTTGGTTTACGTGGCGGCTTTACAGCCTGATAATGGCGAAAACTCTGTTCAGTGGCTGCAAACTGCTCCTCCAGCTCCAGAAAATGGTGTATTGCCTCCAGATGAAAAAGGAATTGCGTATTATGACAAAGCTAAATTTCACGCGGGTTTTGCAGGTGATTTAAGCAAAGAACAAGCCGATTTTATGTATGCTTCGCAAGGTGCTTTTCATGCGCAAGGTTTTTTAACACCTATAACTAAAGCCGCTTGGAGAACTAAACCTTCTTACGGAATCGTAGCGACTGAAGACAAAAGTATTGTTCCAAGTATTCAGCTGGCAATGTACAAACGTTCTAACACAAAAATTACTGAAATTAAAGGCAGCCATGTGGTGTTTATTTCTCAGCCAGAGAAAGTAGCCAATGTGATTATTGATGCATCATTTAAAAAATAAATTTCAATATTTTAAAATTCCAAATTCCAATACACAATCTTGTCATTCCGAGGAACGAGGAATCTCCGCCAGCAGCTCTACAAAGATTGGTTATATTCTGTAAGGAGTTTCTTTTAGAAATTTGCTTCTCCTGTTCGCTATCGCTCGGGTCTCCTTCGTCGAAATGACAAATTATAGAGGAAAGTTCAAATAAAAAATTCCAAACTCCAAGCTACAATATAACTTGGAGTTTGGAATTTTTAGTATTAGAATTTTCAATATTTGGAATTTAACTTTTAGAAACTGCTTTTATAAAATAAGGCGAATCGTTCCAGCGGATTTTTTTATAATTAAAATCTTTTTTGAGTGATTCGGGAAGGCAGTTCCAGATGGCTTCGTTCATTTTCTCCAGCAGTAATTTCTTGGAGAAGGAATCGGAAACTACTAGACTTATTTCTCTTACGGGAACGGGTTCTTTGAAAGGTTTAAAAAGTCCGCCTGATTCATTTAAAGTAGAAAGTTTAGGAATAATCGCAAATCCTAAATGGGCGCGAACTAGATTTTTTAAGGTTTCGATCGAATTGATATCGTATGTAAATTGTTCCTTAATTTTATCAGATGTTTTTAGTCCGCAGATGTCTAGCAATTGTGCATTGTAGCAATATTCATGATGCAGCAATAACAATTCGGTTTTGTCGCCGGGCTGCATTTCGTAAAATTCATCATTCGCCATAGGATGCGTCTGATTTAAATACGCAACAAACGGTTCTTTAAAAACAACATGCTCAATTAAATTCGGGTTTCCGGTTGGCGTAGCCATAATAGCAACGTCAATTGCACCCGTTTCTAAATCGCGCATTAAATGCCCCGTATATCCTTCTTTTATAATAAAATGTACTTTGGGTGCTGCTTCTTTCATTGCCTGAATAAACAGCGGAATCAGATAAGGCGATAAAGTGGAAATAATACCCAGCTTCAACTCCCCTTCCAGCAGATTTTTTTCGTTGATTACAAAATCACGAATTTCATCGACTTCACGAAGTATCTTTTTTGCTTTATTGATAATTTCAATTCCTAAAGCGGTGGGGGTCAACGGCACTTTATTTCGATCAAAAATCTTAATTCCGATTTCTTCTTCTAGATTTTTTAACTGAATCGTAAGTCCAGGCTGTGTTACCATACAAACTTCGGCAGCTCTTGCAAAATGCCGTTCTTCGTCTAAAGCGATTATATATTTTAACTGCTGAATGGTCATGTGTTATAGTTTCTAAGATACTGAGATGCTAAGGTACTAAGTTTTTATTTTTAATTTCTTTTGATTTTTTTTCCAAAGTTCCAAAAAACCTAAATTGTTTAGAATTAAAATAATTATCCTCTTTTTCATAAAAAACAAAATCCAAATCAGCCAACTTATCGTACATAAAAAAGAACACCATAACGGAATGGAGTAAATGCAGATGGAGTAGTTTTTGGAGCATATTGTGTTTATCGTTCTATAATGATGTTTTTTCAAACAAACTTATTTGAAATAAAAAAAGCGATCTTAAACAGATCGCTTTTGTTTTTAGGATTTGAAGGTGAAAGGCTTAAACTTTTATTTCATAAGAAGAAAAAGCTTAGAATCTTAGCAACTCAGCATCTTAGGATAAAACCATCCCACCATCCATAATAAAATCAGCGCCAGTAATAAAAACCGCTGCATCACTACTCAAATAAGAAACCATTTTAGCCACATCTTCTGCCCTTCCCATTTGTTTGAGCGGGACTTTTTCGACTACGACATCCATAATGTCTTTTACAGTAGCTTCGTCTAGACCTACTTTTTTCATGACTTCGGTTTCGGTAGGTCCTGGGCTTACTGAATTTACTCTGATTTTTCTTGGCGCTAATTCTAATGCCGCCGATTTCATTACCGAATTCAAAGCGGTTTTACTCGCCGAATAAACAGAAGATCCCGGTCCAGCCATACTAGCGGTATTCGAAGAAAGAAATATTACAGAAGCACCATCTTTTAGAATCGGGATAAATTTGCTTAAAGTAAAAAAAGCTCCTTTAAGATTGACATTCATAATACTATCAAATAGTTCTTCTGTAGTTTGTTCAATTGTTCCTAAACCTGCAATTCCGGCATTGATAAACAAAATGTCAACCGCACCAAAATTGGATTTCACATGAGCGGCAAGATTTTCGATATCCGAAATATTCGATTGATCTGCTGTAATGCCCGTAACGTCCAATTCTGCAGCTGCCTTTTCTAGCGCTTCTTTTCTTCTTCCTGTAATAATTACCTGTGCGCCTTCCTCTTTTAATTGTTTGGCTGTGGCATAACCAATTCCGCTGTTTCCTCCTGTTATTACTACAACTTTATTCTCTAAATTGTTCATTTGTACATACTTTATAATTAATAATGCAAAGGTAAATTCAAATTGGTATAACTTTGTAACCAGTATCATGGAGTATACCATATATAGATTTTAACAATAAAACATCGGCGGAATATCAATTTTATTTAAAACGGAAAAATTACTGTTAAATATCTGCTAAGTATATTGTCGATTTTAGGTTAAAAAAATCCGATTTATTTAGATAATTCATTCATTAATCTTAATTTCTTTCTAAAACTTCATTAAACAGCTGTTAAAAGTTAACAAGAATTAATTGAAAATCTTGCAGGAAAACGTATATTTGAGATAACACAGAATTATATTATCGTGCAAGAAAAAACAAAATCACATAGTTTTACATTTCCAAAAACTCCTACTGGAGTTGACGGACTAGACGAGATTACAGATGGCGGCTTTCCTAAAGGACGTCCAACTTTAATCTGCGGTGGTGCCGGATGCGGAAAAACATTGTTGTCTATGCAATTCCTTATTAAAGGTATTACAGATTACAATGAACCTGGAGTCTTCATGTCTTTTGAAGAACCTTCGGATGACCTTACTTTAAACGTTAAATCACTTGGCTTTGACCTAGAACAGCTTAAAAAAGATAAGAAACTTGTAGTAGATCATGTCCGTGTCGAAAGATCGGAAATTGAAGAAGCAGGCGAATACGATCTGGACGGACTTTTTATTCGTTTGGGTCATGCCATCGATTCTATAAAAGCAACCCGTGTTGTCTTGGATACAATCGAATCTTTATTTGCAGGTCTCGACAATCAGGCGATTCTTAGGGCTGAATTGCGTAGATTATTCCATTGGCTGAAAACCAAAGGCGTAACAGCAATTATTACGGGAGAACGCGGCGAGGCAACTTTAACCCGCCAAGGTTTGGAAGAATATGTTTCTGACTGCGTAATTGTTCTCGATCATCGTGTAATTGAGCAGGTTTCGACCAGAAGACTTCGAATTGTAAAATACAGAGGTTCAACGCATGGAACAAACGAATATCCGTTTTTAATTGATGAGGATGGAATTTCGGTTCTTCCTATTACATCTTTGAAATTGGACAATGAAGTTTCATCAGATGTTATTCCGACAGGCGTTCCTGGATTGGACCAAATGTTTAATGGAGGCGGATTCTACCGTGGCAGCAACATATTAGTTTCTGGAACGGCTGGAACGGCAAAAACTACAGTTGGCTGTTATTTTGCCAATGAACAGTGCCAAAAGAACGAAAAAACCATTTACTTTGCGTTCGAGGAATCGCCGCAGCAATTGGTTCGTAATATGAAATCAATTGGGATTGATCTGGAAAAACATATCAAGAAGGGTATTTTGCAAATTCATTCTTCACGTCCATCATTAAATGGTCTTGAACTGCATTTGCTTACGCTTCGAAAATTGATCAAAGATTTTCAGCCAACGACTATTATTATTGATCCGATCAGTAATTTAATCACCGTCGGCAGTGAACAAGAAGTGAGATCAATGCTCGTAAGGCTTATTGATATGCTTAAAGCAAATAATATAACGGCTTTATTTACGTCTTTAAACAAACAGACGGATAATTTCAGACCTGATCTGGCAGAAGAATCTGTTTCGTCTTTGGTAGATACTTGGATTACGGTTCGTGATATGGAAGGTGTAGGAGAAAGAAACCGTGGTATTTTCATTATCAAAGCCAGAGGAATGGGACATTCTAATCAGGTTAGGGAATTTGTTATAACCAGCAACGGAATAGAATTACTAGATGTTGAATTAGGCCCGCAAGGAATCCTCACAGGTGCTGCGAGACAGTCCCATCAGTTTAAAAAAACTATTTCGGATATTAAACTTCAAAACGAAATTAGCAGAAAAGACAGGGAAATTGAACGTAAACGTAAAGTCCTTGAAGCTAATATTGAAGCTTTAAGAAACGAATTTGAATCGGCAGAAGAAGAATTAAGCATTCTGAAAGCAACAGAAGAATTACAGGCTAAATTATCTTCTAAAAAAAACAAATAAAATGAAAAAAGAAGTAGCCGAATGGCAATTACTGCTTTATATAGCAGGGCAAACGCCAAAATCGATCAAGGCACTTGAAAATATAAAAAAGTACGCCGAAGAATATCTTAAAGGAAAGTACAGCATCGAGATTATCGATTTGCTGAAGAATCCGCAATTGGCAGAAGGCGACCAAATTTTGGCTGTACCTACTTTGGTGAGAAAGTTTCCGGAGCCGATACGCAAAATTATTGGAGATCTTTCTAATGAAGAAAGAGTGCTTGTAGGACTTAATATCAAACCTATAACTGCTTAATCATGGAAGATTCATCTGATGGCACTAGTACAACCAAACATAAATTCATACTTTTTGTTTCAGGTATGTCTGTTAAATCAGGACATGCAATAGAAAATTTGCGCAAAATATGCGATACTTATCTCAAAGATAATTATGAGTTAGAAATAATAGATATCAGCCGCGATAAAGAGCAAGCCGTGATTCATCAAATTGTAGCTATTCCTACATTGATAAAAACACACCCGGAACCTAAAAGAATTATTTTAGGGGATTTATCAGATAAAGAAAAAGTATTATATATACTTAATATAAGCGAATAATTTGGAAGACAACAAAAAAAATATAAATGCATTATTAGCAGAAATTGAGTCGCTAAAGGAAGAACTTTATGAGTCAACAAGCATTATTAATGCTATAAAACAGGGAGATGTCGATGCGCTGGTAGTAAGCAGCAATGGAGTTCCTGAACTTTATTCTCTAGAAACTGCCGATTACACCTATCGTCTTCTTATTGAAAAATTTGGCCAAGGTGCGCTGAGTATTTCAAGAAACGGACTTATACTCTACTGTAATGAGTATTTTTCTAAATTGGTCGGAATGCCGTCAGAAAGCATAATTGGCAATTATCTAAGTGAATATTTTGATAATCCAGGACAGTTTTCGCAGTTAATTGAAGCACTTCGATATGGTATTACCACTCATGAAATTCTTTTAAAATCGGATAGTACTGATAAAACTTTCCCTGCTTATATTGCTCTTACAGATCTTGAGCCTGCCGTAGAAGCTATTGGAATCGTGATTACCGATTTAACCGAAAAGAAGAAACATGAAGAAGCTTTAATTCGGCACCAAAAAGAACTCGAAGAAAAAATACACGAATTGAATAAGACAAATCGTAATCTCGAGGAATTTATTCACGTAATCTCACATGACCTTAAGGAACCGCTTCGTAAAATTGTAATGAACACGGGAAGAATTGACGGAAGTTATTTTAAGGAAGCAGATACGAAAGCGATAAACGTAATGAAGCTGTCTGCCCTGAGATTAAATTCGCTGGTAGACGATTTAGTTTCGTATTCCTCCCATACTGCGCAGGAAGAACGTACAGAAATTAAATTGGAAACTATAATTTCTGAAGTAATTGAGGATTTTGAAATTATAATTTCTGATAAAAATGCCAGTATTAAAATTGGAAAATTACCTGTAATTAAAGCTTCAAGGGTTCAAATGAGACAGCTTTTTTCCAATCTGATTGCAAATGCCATTAAATATAGTAAAACGAATACCCCTCCTGTTATCGAAATTTATGAGGACGAAAATTTAAATACTGAAATACCAAATCAAAGTAGTAAATTTGTAAAAGTTCAGATAAAAGATAACGGCATTGGAATGGAAGAAAGCCACCTGCTGAAAATTTTTATCATTTTTCAGCGTCTGCATGCCCGAAATGAATATTCAGGAAACGGTATTGGTCTTGCCATCTGTAAAAAGATTATGGAAAACCACTCTGGAAATATTACTGTTGAAAGTACATTGAACGAAGGAACAACATTTAATCTTTTCTTTCCCATTTTATAAAAATGCCACAAAAAAATAATTTACATATCATAATTGCCGAAGATGACATTGATGATGCTGATGTTATCACGGAAACTTTTACAAAAAACCCAAATTTCAGCAAAGTAAGCCTTGTCGCTAATGGCGAAGAACTGCTGAATTACCTAAAAAATACTGATAACGAAAATCCCGACGTTATTCTTACCGATATTAATATGCCTCTTATTGACGGAATTGAGGCTTTGCAGGAAATTCTCAACACTAATGAACTAAAAAACATTCCGTGTTTTGTGTATTCAACCAGCATAAATCCTTCATACAAAGAAAAATGCGATCATATGGGCGTAAAAGCTTATTTGATTAAACCCTACTCTTTTGAAGCTTTCGCTGAAATTCCGAAAACCATCTTGAGCATTATTGAAGCTTAATTTTCAATTCAAAATAAATCTTTCTTTTTACCATTATTTTAGGATCGTTTGCAAATACAAACCGTAATTGGTATAACTTTGTAACCAATTAGATATCCTAATTTAATGGAAATTAGTATGGAAAGAAATCAGAAAGAAGAAGTGCAGGCACTTCAGGACACATTACATGTTTTGGGCGGGAAATGGAGACTGCCAATTATCAATTCCATCTGCAACGGAAATAATCGTTTTAGAGAAATCGAACGCAGTATTCCGGGCATTACTACACGCATGCTTTCGAGAGAACTCAAAGAAATGGAACTCAACATGCTAATTAAAAGAACCGAAGACCGCGATGCTGAAATTCAGGTCAAATACGAATCAACTCCCTATTGCAAATCATTTGGTCCTGTTATAGAAGAAATGATCAAATGGGGAAAATCGCACCGACAAGAAATCATCAGAAAATCATAAAAAGACTTTAGCTGTTATGACTTTAAAGTGATCTTTTTTCAATCAGATAACACATTATTAAACTTAAAAAGAGCTTAAAAATGTAGTTTTGATATAATTTTAGTTGTAAAAGCCCTATCTTACATAAAGGAAAAAGCCGGTTCTGTTGGCCCTATCGGCATTTATTACTATAAATTTAAAAAACACAAGATGAAACAATTATTACAGTGGACCATCATTATTCCAATTTTATCATGGGTTCTTTTTTTCAGCGGACTAGTTGACAACAGCAGTATATTTCAAATTATTGCCAGTATTTTGCTTATTCTTAGCGTTATGTCTGCTGTACATCATTCTGAGATCATAGCAGAACGTGTTGGAGAACCTTACGGAACGATTATTTTGGCCATCTCGATAACTGTTATTGAAGTTTCAATTATTGTGTCATTAATGATTTCTGAGGGTTCAGAAGCTGCATCTTTAGCGAGAGATACGGTTTATGCTGCAACAATGCTTATTCTAAACGGGATAATCGGTCTCTGCCTTCTTATTGGAAGCATCAAACATTACGAACAGAATTTCTCGACTTCTTCTGTAACTATTGGTTTAGTTTCACTGATTTCAATCATCGTCTTTACGTTAGTATTTCCCACTTTTACAGAAAGTGTTCACGGTTCCTACTACTCCACACCACAGCTTATTTTTGCGTCTATTGCATGTCTGGTTATTTACGGTTCTTTTTTGTTCGCACAAACCAAAGGCTACCGACAGTATTTTCTAACGAACGGAGGTGACGATGAATCTAAAACGCACCCAATTGAAATCAATAATAAAACATTTTACACGAGCATGGTTTTTCTTTTGGTTAGTTTAGGAATCGTCGTTTTATTAGCAAAAACCCTATCTCCTACTATCGAAACTATTATTATTGGTTACAGCCTTCCGAAATCTTTAGTTGGTGTAATCATTGCGATAATTATTTTGTTACCCGAAGCAATCGCAGCCATAATCGCAGCGAGAAAAAACAGACTTCAGACGAGTTTAAATCTGGCATTAGGTTCTGCGCTGGCAAGTATCGGATTAACGATTCCGAGTGTCGCAGCAGTTTGTATCGCCATGAACATGCCAATTGTTTTAGGACTTGATATTAAATCTATTGTACTTTTAGCTTTATCGGTTTTTACGGTCATGCTGTCTTTAAGCAAAGGAAAATCAAATATTGTTTATGGAGTTGTGCTTTTAGTGAATCTATTTGCGTTTATGTTTCTTATGATTTATCCTTAAAATACTTAAATACAAATAAATAGAGTTTTTTTTTTTTTTTTATTTTCAAAAGTTTATAAAAAAAACTCTCAAACATAGCTTTTTTCCTACATCACATCACTTTTTCAAAGTTCAAAAATTTGACAAAATTAAAATTACAAACTTTAT